>Ga0209800_10000088_pt1 | contig 203265 bp, 182 predicted proteins | sample Higcelweek8metaG_FD_187174 | JGI IMG/M metagenome (GOLD analysis project Ga0209800, IMG submission 187174) | Freshwater pond sediment microbial communities from the University of Edinburgh, under environmental carbon perturbations - High... | ecosystem: Environmental > Aquatic > Freshwater >... | reverse complement strand
GCATGCCGCCCGAAAGCTGGGCCGGAAAACGGTCGGACACATGGGAGAGCCCGACCATGGCAAGAAAGCGGTCGGCTTTCTCCTTGCGTTCCTGCGCGGGTCTACCGCGCAGGCGCAAGCCGTATTCGACATTCTCGCGGATGGTCAGCCAGGGAAACAGAACTTCCGAGGACTGAAACACCACACCACGGTCAAGGCCCGGACCGCTGACCGGTCGCCCGGCCACGTCGATGCGGCCGGAAACAGGCAGAAATCCGGCAATCGCATTCAGCAAGGTGGACTTGCCGCACCCGCTGGGGCCGAGCAGGCAGATGAACTCGCCCGGCCTGATCTGGAAATCGATATTGGAGACGATGTGGGCATCGCCAAAGGAGATACCCACACGACTAAGCTCTATAGAGGCTCCGGTTGACATGGCTCACCCCTTGTAGAAGCCGGCCTGCAGCATATCCCGGTAGGGAACAGGAGCACTGGTGACCTTGTGATCGGCGAGGAATTTCACGATATTGTCGTAGCTCGCGAAATCTTCTGCCGTGAAATCACGCACGATCGGCGTCATATCCTCCAGCGCCTTCAGGCTGGTGGCCTCCGGAATGCGCGTCACGGCCTTGATGGCGGCGGCGGCACGCGCCTTGTCTTCGCGCACAATCGTCGCGGCCTTCGCAAGCGCCCGCAGCATGGCGTGCAGACCATCGGGATTGCTTGCCAGCGCCGCAGCGGTAGCCGTGATCCACATCGTGTCGCGATAGCCCACATCAACGCTCGTCAGGGCGATCTTGCCGCCCTGCTGCACGGCAGTTGCGGGCCAGGGCTCCCATGCGAAAAACGCGTCGATATCGCCGCGCGCCAGAAGGGCCGGCAGTTCCGGCGGACCGGAGCGGACGAACTCGATCTTGCTTGCGTCGAGACCAAACTTCTCGACCGTCAGACCCGCGCAGTATTCCGACACGGACCCGGCGACGATGCCAAACTTCTTGATCGCCTTGGGATCGGCAACATCCTTCCCGAGAACCAGTTTGATGTACTTGCCGGACTGATAGACGATGGACAGCGGGCGCAGTTCGGCGCGGCTCAGACGCACAAGCGTCGTCGGCTCCGAAGCGGCGCTGACGTCCACCTGCCCGGCGACAAGCGCATTCATCGCCTCGCCGCCATCGGTATAAAGCTGAAGCGTTACATCGACCTTCTCGGCTTCGAACAAGCCTTCGTGCTTGGCGAGGTAGAAGGATGAAAAGACCGGGTCGGAGCCCACGCCGATGCGGATCGGCTGCGACTGTGCGCTGGCACGGGTCGGCAAAATTCCAGCGGCGGCGGTGGCTGCGGAAATGGCGAGAAGCTGGCGGCGAGTGAGGGCGGTGTTCTGCATGTCTGTTCCCTTTTTTATGTTGGTTGAACGTCTGATATTATCGGGTGTCAAAGCGGCTTTGGCGGGGCCTTTGCCGGTTGCGGATGATAGGCGATGGTGAAACAGCACGGCCCTTCGCCATGAAGGCTGGCGCATGTGGTTTCAGTGACGACGGCCCCTTCCCCGACGAGGACCGGCGCCATGGCCGAGAGAATGCCGATGATCGGTGCGCATACCGCCTCCCCGGTCAACCCGGCCCCGTCCGCAAAGGGGCTGTTGCGTACTTCGACCGTCAAAGCACCATCCCCGCGGCGGCTGAATTCCCAGCACCCCCAGCCAAGGTCGGCCGAGGTTTCGACAATCGTTTGCATCAGGGCATCCGGCGAAATCGCACCGCTCGTCCGATAGGCCGCAATCGAACGACCGCCGAATTCCGCCACGGAGGCGGCAAGCGCCGCATGGGCCTTTGCCCGAATGTCCGGTTCGAGGCGCGCGAACATTCCCATCAACGCGTCCGGGCGCATCATCAGATAGCGGATCGAGCCATCGCGCATCTGCCCCTCGTCGACATCACGCCGGAGCCGCTCGGAAAACCGTTTCGACAGGTCCATACCCGCGCCCTCACGGAAAGCCGGCGGGCGCCGGCAATCCCGCCAACACCGCGCCAGCGCTTTCCAGTGTCGCGTCATTCAGCGCCGCATGCTGGCTGACGACGAGCGCATCCCTCAGAATATGCTGCATGCGGTTGGCGCTCATGGCCGCGGACATGCCGGCGATCCGGTAACAGGTCTGGACGACATCAAGCGCTGTGCGCGCCGCATGGGTTGCGCTCAGCCGTAGCAGGTTGTTCAGTTCAAGCGGCACCGCTGCCTCATGCTGCAAAACATCCCAGGCCTGCTGCGCCGTCTCGTAATAGAAGGCGCGCGCCGCACGCAGCTTGGCCTCGCTTTCGGCCAGCCCCGTCCCGAAATAGGCCCGCTGGGCGAGAACCACCTGGCCGGGCATGAGCTTTGCCGCACCCGACATGGACAGCGCAAGATCGAGCGCCGCACGCGCCAGCCCGAGATTGACGGCCGCATGCACCTGCGCCTGATAGGCCAACGGCGGGTAGCGATAAAGCGGTTCGTCGAACTTGCCTGGCGCGCCGCGGTCGCAGGTCCAGGCGTCGGAGTAGAACTTGTCCGTCACCTGAGTATCGTGACTGCCGGTCCCCTTCAGGCCGACGACCTCCCATGTCTCGATGATCTCGACCTCGTTTGCCGGTGCAACAGCCATCTTCACAACGGGTGCGCCACCATCCGCCGCAGGCCCGCTGATGCCGACACCGATCCAGTCCGCGCCCATGCAGCCGGAGGCGAACTTCCAGCGACCGGAAACCTTCCAGCCGTCACCGTGGCGTTCGGCCTTGTGAATAGGATAAAGACCGCCCGCATAGACTTGGTCAGGGCCATCGGCATAGATCACGGCCTGGGTTTCGACCGGCAGGGCAGCAATATAGGTGTTTGCCGAACCGAACGCCGCAACCCATGCAGCCGAACCGTCGATCTTGCCGATAGCCTCAACCATCTCGAGAAACAGATGCGGCGCCATCGCATCGCCGCCAAAACGAGGCGGGGTCGCCGAGCGGAAGATCCCCGCTTGCTTCATCGCGGCAACCACATCACGCGGAACATGGCGCAACGTCTCAAATGTATCGCGTCGCGCCTGGATTACATCCAGCAGACGGATGAAAGCCGGTTGCTCGACCGGACGCAGCGGATTAGCCTCACCCAACGTCTCGACACGCGCTGGCATTGCGCGCGGATGTTGCGTCGCCTGATACATCGAAACTGTTCCCTTTTTTGGTTGTTGACGTCAGTCAAATCCACAAAGACACATTCGTCCAATGCATTTTTAGAATTCACTGAATAAGTGAGACGAATTATTGCAGCCGCTTCAAAACATAATTCATCGTGGCGCTTAATGACCGAAATCACTGCGTTTTCTGGCACTGCGACGCGTCGTTTTTCCGCAGTCCTCTTGCGGACGCCTGCAGAACCTGTTGTCATATTTTCATGAGTCCGAAAAACCTCAACCAGTTCGATCTCAACCTTCTGAAGGTTTTTCTCGCGATCTGGGAATTGCGCAGCATATCCGGCGCAGCTGACAAGATCGGGCTTTCCCAACCAGCCGTCAGCCATTCGTTGCGCCGGCTCAGGGAGCAGTTTTCAGATCCGCTTTTTCTGCGCGTCGGCAACCGGATGGAGCCGACGGAAACGGCAAGCCGGCTCTACGAACCGTTCAGCGTCGGTTTGCAAACCATCGGCGGCGCGGTCATGGGACGTCATGAATTCGACCCCGCGACATCCGACCGTACCTTCACCATCGCGATGTCGGACATCTCGGAATCCTTCTATCTCCCCCCTGTTCTGGCCGCGCTTGAGACGAGCGCACCACAGGTCCGGTTGCGGTCCGTCAAGCTGGAACCGGATTCCGTCGCAACCGAGTTGCGCACCGGCCAGATCGACCTGGCCTTCGGCTATCTGCCGGCGCTCACGGCTCCCGATTTCATCGGTGAATTGCTGCTGGAGGACCGCTTCATCTGTCTGCTCAACACCCTGCATCCGTTGGCGCACCGCCCGCTGACTCAGGAGAATTTCTCAGACCTGACATTCATCGACGTGACGGTGAAGGCGACCGGCTACAAGATGGTCGATGCACTTTTGAGGGATCAGGGTGTGGAGCGCAATTCAGGCCTTCGCCTCGAACACTTCACCAATGTCCCGGAAATCGTGCGCCATTCACAGCTTGCCGCGATCTTTCCATTCTCCATTTCCCAGTTGCTGGGCAAAGGCAGCGACTTCGCGCTGCTCGAACTGCCGTTTGCCCTTCCAGGCATTGCAGTCCGCACCCATGTGCACAGCAATTTCGGCAACGACCAGGGTCTGCTCTGGCTGCGCAACCTCATCGTCTCTGCCGTAGCAGACAACAAGCCGGCCTACGCACCCTTGCGGCGACAGGTGTAGGTGATGCACCAACAAAATAGGAAAACGGCGAGATGAAACTCTTACATTCACGTTTATTATAACGTAAATCGGGCAGGAAATTCAAAGGGCGATAGCCGGTTCACGGGTCGCCATTCTGGTTTCCATTTCACCTTTATATCTGTTTCGACCGGGAAGATCCTCGTGAACGCTATGCAAACCACAATGCACGCCAAACGCAACTGGCCATTCTATTGGGTCAGCCGGGTGAATGCGCGCTATGTGCAGTTACTGGAAAAGCGCCTGCGTCCGATCGGCGTCGATGTGCCGAGCTGGCGCGTGCTCGCCTCACTCTACGAAGACACGTATCTGTCGATTTCCGAGATCGCCGAGTTCTCCACCATGCGCCTCAACACCACGACGAAGGTGGTTCAGCGTATGCTGGGCGATGGTCTGGTGACAACGCGCGTTCGACCGACCGACGCGCGCGTGACCGAAGTGTGCATGACGGCCAAGGGTGACCGGCTTCGCGAACTGGCCATGGTCGAGGTGCTCTTTGTGTTCAACGCCAGCTTCCAGCACGTCACGGACGAGGAAATGGCAACGCTGAACGGCATCCTCGAAAAGGTCTTCGACCAGTTGAAGCGGCTCTAGATCAAAAAGTTGGAGCGGGACTTCGGGCGAAAGCCGGTCGCACTTTCCGCCATCCCGCTCCAGTCTCAGGCCCCGTCCGGTGCCTGAGCCAGAGGCTTGCGGCAGAGACCGCAATGCCCTCGTCTTAGTCTGCTCCGGGCACATGCAGATGGTGAAAGTGACGTCCGAACCAGATCAGGCCTTCCGGCGTCTGGTTGGAGAAGCCGACATCCTCGACCTCGCAGGTCATCACCGAATGCGAGCCGACCTCGCGCACATCAACGATGCGGCAATCGAACACAACCTCTGCATCTTCCAGCACCGGTGCACCGGTTTTCATGACGCTCCACCGGTGCGAGGCAAAGCGATCTCCCTCTCCCCGGCCCGCAAAACGGGCGGACAGGTCCTTGTGACGTCCGCCAAGCACGTTGACCGCCAACACGCCGTTTGCCACGAAAAGATCGTGACTGCGGTTGCTGCGGTTGACGCAGACGATCAGGGTCGGCGGGCTGTCGGTAACGGAAACGACAGCCGAGGCGGTCATGCCGTGACGGCCGGCCACACCATCGGAGGTCAACAATGTGACGGCTGCGCCAAGCCGGCTCATGCCTTCCCGAAATGCCAATGCAGCTTCAGTCGGTGCAACAGGGCTCATGGGTGCTCTCCTCAAATATCCAAAACGATCCGTGGACTGCACGACCGTGAGCAACAGGCACAAATCATCGTACCCTCCTCCCGCTCATCTTCGGTCAGGAACTTGTCCCGATGGTCGGGCGTGCCTTCCAGCACATCGGTCACGCAGGTGCCGCAGACACCTTCCTCACACTTCACTTCGATCTTCACGCCCGCTTTGGCCAATGCCTTGGCGATTGTGTCCTCAGGCCCGACGGTGACGGTGAGACCCGACCGCTGGGCAACCACTTCGAAACTCGCGCCGGATGTATCGACCTCGGCGGAGAAATATTCCCGATGCACATTGGCAGGGGCATGCCCCGCCGCCTGCGCTGAGGCAATCACCCAGTCCATGAAGCCCTGCGGGCCACAGACGTAAAGGTGCGTGTCGGGTCCGGGCGCCGGCAGGTCGCGGGCCAGATCCAGTCGCTGCCCCGGCTGCTGATCGTCGAAATGAAGCACCGCTTTCGAACCCCAGGGCGCGGTTTCGATAAGGTCACGAAACGCCGTCACGTCCTTCGAGCGGGTGCAGTAGTGCAAGGTGAAGTCATGGCCGAGCGCGTGGAGGCGCTGCGCCATCGCCAACATCGGTGTGATCCCGATGCCGCCGCCAAGGAGCACGCTTTTCCGTGCGGTCTCATCCAGCGGAAAATGGTTGCGGGGGCCCTCCACTTCAAACACGGTTCCGGGCGTCGCCAGCCGATGCACCGCCACCGAACCACCGCGAGATTTCGGATCAAGCAGCACGCCGACTTCGTAGAAGTCCGCTGTCGCAGGATCGGAGCACAGGGAATATTGCCGCCAGAGATCGATTTCACCGTCCTTCAGATGAAGATCGAGATGCGCACCGGCCTCGAAAGCGGGCAAGGCCGTGCCCTTCGGATCGACAAGGCGAAGACGAACGATGTTGCCCGCTTCCTCGATCCGTTCGGCAATGGTCAGGTGAAGAGTTTTTCCGCTCATTTTCCAAGCCTCATCGCATATAGATGCCGCCGTTGACGTCCCAGCAGGCGCCCGTGACAAAACCCGCTTTCGGGCCAGCCAGGAGTGCAACCAGTTCCGCCACGAAGACAGGGTCGCCGAGTTCACCCACCGGGATGTTGGCAAGGGCTGCCTGCATCTTGTCCGGGGTGATGACGGAACGAACCATCGGCGTATCCATCGGACCGGGGGCGATCGCATTGCAGGTGATGCCGTAAGGCGCGAGATCGCGGGCGAAGACCTTGGTCAGCGTCAGGATCGCCCCCTTCGACGCTGCGTAATGCGCCCCGGTTGCCGTGCCGCCGTTCTGGCCGGCCAGCGAGGCAAGATTGACGATCCTGCCATACCCCTTCGCCTTGAAATGCCGGCCGAAGATCTGGCTGCCGGCGAACGTTCCGCCGGCATTGGTCGCAAGAATGGCATTGAAATCGGCAGGATCGATTTCAAGCACCGGTTTGACGGCGGTGCGGGCGGCGTTGTTCACCAGCACTTCCACCGAGCCCCAGCGCTCGACGCATTTGTCGAGAACCGCCTGAAAATCACCGGGTTGCGTGACGTCGAGGGTCGCCGTCACCGCCGTTTCGCCGGCAAGGTCGAGTTCGGTGGCAAGGCCTGCGCCGGCATCTGCCTCGACGTCGGTGATAACGACGCGGAAGCCCGCCCGGTGCAGGGCGCGGACAATCTCCGCGCCAAGGCCTCTTGCGCCGCCGGTGACGACAGCCGTCTGGATCTTTTCCGGAAGGGGCGCCGCCATCAGAACAAATAGCTGAACGAGTTCAGCATCCCTTCGGAGTTGAGCAGGCGGACCACCTTTGTGCGGATCTTGAACCCGTCTCCGCTGGCAACCAGCGTGTAGAACACATTGGCGGCCCAGATACGCTGGCGGCCGAACTTGTCTTCGATCACATGCTCGGCGCAGCGAACCTTCACCTCGTCACCCTCAACGCCCGTGACCACGAAGCGAGAAAGGGTACGGACGGTTTGGGCGGGGGGCGCCGAGGAAATCGAGAACCCCTGCTGGAAGCGGGCAATGCGGTCACGTCGCATCTTGTCGTTGTCGTGACACAGGTTCAGCATGTTGTCGAAGTCGTCGCCGTCACCGATCGGCAGCGTGTAGTAGCCCTCCGTCAGCCAGAGCGCGAGCCACGCGTCGTAGTTCTTGCCATCCAGAAGATCGGCTTCGGCCCAGATGAAGGCGCTGACCTTTTGCAGCAGCGCGGGATCGTTGGTTACCGTGGTGGTGCTCATACCGACATCATCCTCTTCCACATTTTATAGGCGGCACGCATGCCGGTTTCGGCGCTGATATGGCCACGCGGCCCATCCGCGCCCGGCTGTTCGTCAACCAATCCGCGATTCACGAGGATCGGAAGTGCATCACCACCCTTGGTTCCGCGCTGCACGCGCTCCCACACTTCGGCATCATCCGGCGAACCAAAGCCCATCGGCCCCTGGAAATGCTCGTGAAGACGCATGCGCATGCGGTTTGCCGCAGCCGGCCCACCATCCATACCGATGGCGATGTGGCGAATGTCGGTCTGCTCGACGTTGACCGGCGTCAGGACGCGGAAGAAGGCCAGCGAGAACGAGACATTCGGGAAAAGATTAAGGTTGAAGCCGGCGCCGCCGACCGCGCGAACGATCTTGCGGACCTGATCGTCCGGATAGCCGTCGTCCCGCAGTTCCTGCGCAAGTTCAAGAAAACGCTCAGGGATCGGTGCGTCGAGATTGTCATCGAGATCGATGAGTTCGGGGATCATCACCATGACCGAATGGCCGTTACCGAGATCCTCGACGAAGCCCTTGCCGGTGTCGAGGAACTTGAAGATCTCCTCCGTTTCGCCATCCAGCGACTGCATGAAGCTCTTGTGGACTACCGGGAAGTGATAGGCATCCGTGGTGTTTTCAAGCTGCACCTTCCAGTTCATCGGCACGGTGAACTGATGTTCGCCAAGCACCTTCACCGGGAAGCCGCCACCCTGCTTCATGAACAGGTCGATCCATTTGCGAACCGGGCCGAGGAAGTCTTCCAGCGGCTCGATCTCTTCGTTGAAGGTGGCGAAGATCATCCCGGCATAGCTTTCAGTGCGCAGGCGCTGCAGACCATGCTGCTCCTTGCTGAAATCGTCGCCATACTGTTCGGGATAGGGCAGCGCGCGGAGCGAGCCGTCCAGACCATAGCCCCAGCCGTGGTAGGGGCACTGGAACGAGGAGGTCTTGCCCTTCTTGACTTCGCAAACGGTCGCGGCACGGTGACGGCAGCGGTTCACCATCACGTGAACCTCGCCCTTGCGGTCACGAACCACGATGACCGGCTCAAGACCGACGGTGGAAAGCTTGAACGAGCCCTTTTCCGGGATTTCGCTGGCATGCGCCACCCACACCCAGGTGCGGCGGAAAATGCGCTCCATCTCTTCCTTGAAGAGATCGGGATCTTCGTACATCGAGGTCGCGACCGTCGCTTTTTCGCTGTAAAGCGCATCGAGATCGCTGAATTTCTGCATGGCAATCGTCATGACTTCTCTCCTTCGCGAGGCGGGTCAGAGTTCAGGAATGGTCAGCGCCCGGCCCATGCGGGCCTCGACGCGCATGTATTTCCAAAGGCGGTGATCCTTGTCGTCCACGGCAATCGTTCGCAGCAGGTTGCAGGCCGCAATCACGGACTGCCGATCCGGAAAATCGCAGAGCATGTACCAGGTCCACGGAAAGGCGGGCGACGTGCCGACCTGCGTCTGGTCGTCGTCAAGCGTTCCGAGAACCGTCACGCCCTCGAGTTTCGCGACACCGGCCATGAAAGCCTGTGTGGCCTTCCAGACCGGGCCGATCTGGTCGAAGGGGAGGTCGAAGAATACCGGCTGCACCGCCAGGCAGAGCAGCGTCCGGATGGGTGTCGGTTCAGACATGGTTTGTCCTTTCAGATGTAACCGGGAGGGGTGGGTTGGCCAAACAGAGCGGCGCCAGCCGACTGCCAGGTACCGGTGTTGACGAAGGCGTGCTGCGCCACACAGGCCGCATCCACCATGAAACGGCCCAGCGGATGGCCCGCCATCATGGCGTCGGACCCACCGAGAACGAAGGCGATGCGGGCGGCTTCTGCGCCATCCTGCGCGGCCTTGGAAGCAACGTGACGCAGGCGGATCTGGGTGTCCCGATCGACTTCGCCAGCCGTTTCCATCTGCAGCCAGCCGTTTTCGATCGCGTCGTAAAATGCGGCGCGCGCACCGAGCAGAAGCCCCTCGGCCTTTGCAAAATCCGTCTGCACATAAGGGCGGGCGCCGGGGCTGGGCGCCCCGGTGATCGAGGCGCGCGCCAGAGCATTGTCCTTCAGCCAATCGAGGGCTGCCCGCGCGGTGCCGAGCGCCACCACGGCCAGAACCTGCGCGGCCAGCGCCATGGCCGGATAGCGGAAGATCGTATCGTCCTGCTGCGGCTTGCCGCCACGAATGAAGGTCCACTCTTCCGGAACGATCACGCGGTCGACAACGATGTCGTGGCTGCCGGTCGCGCGAAGCCCGATTGCATGCCAGGTATCGTCGACGATGATCTTGTCACGGGGCATGATCGCCGTGCGCGGCAGCGGGCTGCTTTCCCCCTCCAGACGAATGCCAGCACCGACCAGAGAGGCGCCCATGACGCCCGAACCCCACGGCCAGCGCCCGGAGACCTCAAGCCCGCCCGGCATCCGCTTCGCAGGCTGGGGCGGGAACATGGAGCCGGCAAAAACGGTATTCGGATCACCGCCATAGATCGTTGCGTAGGTCTCCGCCGGAAGGGCCGCGAGATAAGTGGCCGAAACGCCGAAACTCGCCACCCAGCCGGTAGACGCATCTGCCCAGGAGATTTCCTCTACCAGCCGACAGAAGTCGGCGGGGGAGAGCGCATCGCCGCCGAAGCGCTTGGGCACGAAGGCGCGGTAAAGGCCAGCGGCCTGCAACTTGCGCACCATGTCGATGGGAATGTGGCGCAGTGACTGGAATTCTTCGCTGCGTTCGCGAATTTCGGATTTCAGCGCTGCAAGCGCCCCGTCCGCCGCCCTGGCAGGTCTGAGGGAGTTCATATCCTATTCCTTCGTTTCGAAAATGGGAGTTGTCGCTGCGATCCGGCGGGCCATGGCGATCAGTCGTGCATCGTCGCCCTTGCGGCCGATGATCTGAACGCCGGAAGGCAGGCCGGAGGCCGTCACCGCCGGCAGTACGATGGCCGGGTGCCCGCTGAGGTTGAACGGTCGCAGATAGCGGGTGAGTGAAAGAACCTTGGCCGGGTCGCTCGCTTCTTCAAGAAGCGGCGGCGGCAAGGGCAGCGCCGGCGTCACGATGAAGTCCACCTGCTCCAGCACCGCATCGACCTCGGCGGTAAAGCGCGTGCGCACGGTCTCGGCCCAGGCAACCTCGGCTGCGGGCAATGTGCGGGCAGCCGCAAGACGCGCCTTCACATCCGCGCCAAGCGGCGCTCCCTCATCGAGAAAATGACCGAACGCCGCAGCCGTTTCGTAGCCGATGACAATCATCCCGGCCTTGAACGCATCGTCAAACAACGAAAGCGTCACAGGTATGCCCGTCGGCTCGCTGGCGGACAGCGCCTGAACGGCTTCTGCCATGGCGGGATCGGGCGTATCGCCCGGCATCAGGAAACCCAGTCGCGCCGTCACGTCCATCCCATGGGGCACAAACGTCGGATCAATGACGGCCATCGCCTTTTCGATCATATCAACCGAGCGGGCAAAGGGACCAATGCAGTCAAGAGAACTGGTGGCGGGTGATGCGCCGCGCCGGTCGATCCGCCCGAAGGTCGGCTTGAAGCCGACCACGCCGCAACAGATTGCCGGCTGGCGAACGGAGCCGCCGGTATCCGTGCCGATCGAGAAATCGACTTCACCTGCGGCAACAGCGACAGCGGAACCGGACGAGGAGCCACCGGGTATCCTGTCCGGCCAGCGTGGATTGACCGGTGTCCCCTCGAACAGGTTCATACCTGTCATGCCGTAGGCGAATTCGTGCATGCGGGTCTTCGCCGTGATGCGACACCCGCCAGCCAGAAGCTTTTCCACCACCGCAGCATGGGCGGTGGCAACTGGCGCCGCAGCCAGCGCCGCGCTGCCACAGCGTGTCGGCGTACCGGCAATATCGAGACAGTCCTTGACCGCAACGGTCAGACCGTCCGCAGGACCGAGATCGCACACGGCAACAATGGCCGTGCTTTCGCTGGCGGAATGATTGGACATTTTCTCTTGCTTCGTTTGGGGCAATGCCCCGTTCCCTTTATTTAGGTGAAAATTACCGTAATTAAGGGCACTGTCAATTGCCAAATTGCAATTGGATCAAAATTTTTTGTTTTAAATCAATATCTTAAAACACGGACGTCGACCACCATCCCGCAGGAACGATGATCGTTGTGGAGTTCGAGCTTCCAAGAATACGGGGCCGAGAACCGCACCCCGTATTCTTCTTAACATGAATTTTCACGTATATTATTGCGCATTCTGGAAAACTGAATTTCGCGCGCCGGCGTGGTGGAACTCACCGGTAGGCGATGCAGACCGACTTCGTCTCCAGATAATTGTCCAGCGCGCCGCGACCGTGTTCGCGCCCGAGACCCGATTGCTTGAAGCCGCCGAAGGGCATGTTCTGATCGGGGATGTTGTGGCTGTTCACCCACACCACACCCGCCTTGATCTTCGGCACATAGCACATGACCTTGTTGAGATCCGTGGTCCAGAGGGACGCTCCAAGCCCGTATCGCGTGTCGTTGGCCAGACGCACGCCCTCGTCGGGATCATCGAAGGGGGCGATGGCGGCCACCGGTCCAAACACTTCCTCCTGCATCAGCGCCATGTCCTGACGAACATCCGTGAACAGTTCAGGGGCTACATAAAAGCCGTTGCCCGGTGCACTGGCTCCAATCAGCGGCGTTGCACCTTCCGCAATACCGCGTGCGATACAGGCCTTCACATGGGCCTGATGGCGAGACGAAACCAGCGGATTGATCTGATGACGCGGATCAAGTCCCGTGCCGATCGCCAGACTGCGCGCAATGCCGGTAATCGCTTCCAGCGCCTTTTCGTAAATGCCGCGCTGAACGTAGATGCGCGCACCGGCACAGCAGGTCTGCCCGGTGTTGAAAAAGCTGCCGATCGCCGTGGCCGCGCCCAGAAGGTCGAGATCCATATCATCGAACATGACCATCGGCGCCTTGCCGCCGAGTTCCAGCGTCACGCGTTTCATATCCCGCATGGCTGCCGTGCCGATAAGTTTGCCGGTTGCTGTGGACCCCGTGAAGGTGATCTTGGCGACGCCCGGATGCGCAACGAGGGCAGCACCGGCGCTTTCTCCCGTGCCGGTCACGACATTGACGACACCTTCGGGAATGCCGGCCTCCAGGCAAAGCTCGGCAAGCCGGATCGATGTCAGCGGTGTTTCCTCCGCCGGCTTCAAGACGACCGTGCAGCCCGCGGCCAAAGCCGGCGCGATCTTCCACGCGGCCATATTCAAGGGAAAATTCCACGGTGTGATCGCTGCAACCACGCCAACCGGCTCCCGGCGCGTGAATGCCTGATAGGACGTGCCCGGCGGGATCGGGATCGATACGTCCAGCGTCGATCCCTCGATCTTCGTCGCCCAGCCCGCCATGTAGCGGAAATACTCGGCCGAGGACTGCACCTCGATCAGTCGGGACAGCATGATCGATTTGCCATTGTTCAGCGTTTCGATCTGCGCCAGTTCCTCACCATTGGCTTCGATGAGATCGGCAAGCTTCAACAGAAGCCGCTGCCGCTCGGCGGGCAAAAGTTTCGCCCACGGGCCTTCGAGCGCCGCCTGTGCCGCCGTCACGGCACGGTCGATATCGACAGCGCCACAGGCGGGCACATGCGCGAGCACCTCGCCGCTGGCGGGGTTATAGACCGGAAACGTCTCGCCGGACGCCGCTGGACAGGCTACGCCTCCAATCACCGCCAATGGCTGCGCGATAAAGCTCAGAACATCCGGCGACAGGGCGGCAACTGCGCTGTCTGGTTGAGCGATTTTCATCATATTCCCCTTTGGATTCCTGGAAATCTTATTGTTGGTTCGCGGGTCCCGCCTGTCACTCGGGGGCGGGGCAGAGAACGAAATCATAAACGCAGCGCCAAACCTCCCGGTCGCTGTCGACCTTCTCGAACGGGACGATCAACGAACCCTTGACACCGAATACGGCATCCGAAACGAGGTAGGGATCGCCCGCGACGAAGGTGTGCGTGATGACCCGGCGATAGCCCGGCGCGGTCAGCATGAAATGCATGTGGGCAGGACGCCAGGGATGGCGCCCAAGGGCCGCCAGCATTTTGCCCACCGGCCCGTCGTCCGGTATCGGGTAGGACACCGGCTTGATGCCGCGAAAGGCATAGCGGCCATCCGGCCCGGTGCGGAAGATGCCGCGATTGTTGAACGCCGGCTGAATATCCGGTTGCTGGACGTCGTAGAAGCCATCCTCATTGTCCGACCAGACACTGACCAGAGCGTTCTCGATCGGCTTGCCATCAAGATCCAGAACCCGTCCTTCGAAAAGGCAGGCCTCCCCCTTGCCGTCCAGGCTGATCGACGCGCCCATCTCGCGTTCGGGGGCGCCTTCGACGTGAAACGGGCCGAACACGGTCGTTTCCGTGGCGCCATCCGGCACCCGGTTATTCACCGCATCCACCAGCATCGACACACCGAGCGCATCTGACAGGAGAATGAATTCCTGCCGTGTGTCCGAACAGATCTGTCCGGTCTGCGTCAGGAAATCGATCGCCGTGCCCCATTCGGCTTCAGTCAGTTCCACATCCTTGATGAAGGCATGGAGATGCGTGACCAAAGAAGACATGACACGGCGCAACCGGGGTGACGTCGCCTCCCCCATTCGCGCATTGACGGTCTCGGTGGACGTTTCCTCCGTAAAATACTGCATGTCGTTCTCCTCCTTACGACAAGGGTGGCGCTCCGGCGTGGGCGCGCGCAATCAGGTCCCGGATCGCATCGCGCTCCAGCGAACGCGGGTTCCAGTAAGCATTGGCCAAAGCCAGGGTCGTGGCTTTTTCGATCCCCTCCTCCGGCATGCCCAGCGTGCCAAGGCCTGCGGGCGCACCAATCCTGCCGGAGAGGCCATAAAGCGCCCGGCTCGGCTCACCGCCCAAAACGGTTTCCAGCCGCTGCATCACATCGGGAATGCTCGGGGCGTTATAGGCCAGTGCATGCGGCAGCACGATCGTGTGTGTCTCGGCGTGGGGAAGGTCGAAGCTTCCGCCCAGCGTGTGACAAAGCTTGTGATGAAGCGCCATGCCCACCGAGCCGAGGCAGATGCCGCAAAGCCATGCGCCATAGAGGGCACCGGTGCGCGCCGCAAGATTGCGCGGTTCGCGCGCGATTTCGGGAAGCGCTTGATAGAGCGCACCGATAGCCTCCAGCGCCAGCGCCGAAATCACGGGATTGCGCTCACGCGCATAGAGCGCTTCCACGGCATGGGCTATGGCATTGACGCCGCTCGTGCCCGAAATGCCGGACGGCAGATCCAATGTCTGGTCCACATCATAGATCACCACCTCCGGCAAAACCTTCGGCGTGGTTTGCGTGCGCTTCACGCCATCGGCCGTTTCGCCAAGGATCGGCGTCATCTCCGAGCCGGCATAGGTCGTGGGAAGCACGATCTGCGGCAAGTCTGTCCTGAGCGCGATGGCCTTGCCGAGACCGGTCGTCGAACCGCCGCCGATCGACACCACGACATCAGCGCCGATTTCCCGGGCAAGCGCGGTTGCGCGCTCGCTCACATCCACCGGTGTGTGCATGACCGCACCGGTGAATAGACCGGCGGCTGTCTCACCGAGAAGCGCAGCGATGGCCTCCGCCTGCCGGCGCTGTGGCGCAGTGGAGAGCACAAGCGCGCGCCGCGCACCCAGGCGCTCCACTTCCTCCGGCAATTGGCCAGTTGTTCCCGAACCGAAAATGACGCGGGCCGGATGCGCGGTGTAAACGAACTTATCAATGGTCAACATGCATGACATCCTCAGGTGACAGCAGATAATCGACCTGATGACGCGCAATGCGCAGACTGCCCAGACGATCCCGAACGGCAAGATGCGCCGGATGTGCCGCATAGGCCTCCAGCGCGGCCTGACTTTCGAATTCCGTTACGAGGACCACATCCCGCGCGTAATCGATGCGGCTGACGTCGACGCCGACGACAAGCCGCGTCATGCCGTCGATCTGTCCTCGCAGGCTTTCGAATTCCCGCTTCACGGTGTCGATCCCTGCCTGCTTTTCGGCGGGCGTCTCTCCGGCGATATCCCACATCACGATGTGGCAAACCGGCGGACTGGCAGCCTGGTCCCGTTGCATTCAACCTCCCATAACGACAACGCACCGGGTGTCGGTCCGCGTTAGCCCACACTGACATCAGAAAATTACATGACAATTCACCTAAATCGAAAAACATTCTTGCAGCGCAAGCAACAAATTCCGCCTGAGGCCGCAAAAGACAACTTGATCAACGACAGATTTTAAGTGAACATTCCCGTTATTAGGAACGCTATCGAGGGATACGCGCTGCCATGGATCGCTTTCTGGAACTGGAGATTTTCACACGGATCGCCGACGAGGCCAACCTGACCCGTGTTGCCGATGCGCTTGGCCTTTCCGTATCGGGGGTCAGCCGCTGTCTGACCGGACTGGAGAACCGGCTTGGCGTCCGGCTGGTCCAGAGAACGACGCGGCAACTCTCCATGACCGCTGAAGGCGAGCGTTTCGCGCAAAGCGCCAGAGACATTCTGATGAGCTTGCGGGAGGCGGAAACGAGCGTCAGCCTTGTCGCTGCCGAACCGCGCGGCACGTTGCGCATCGGTACGTCGCTTTCCTTCGGCCTTCTGCACCTGATGCCCATCATCAGCGCCTTCAAGGTCAAATATCCGATGGTGCAGGTGGATGTGCAGGCATCGAACCGCTATCTCGATATCGTTGAAAACGGTCTCGATCTTGCCGTGCGCACCCGTCGCGTCGAGATTGACAGCAGCATCACCATTCGCAAGCTTGCGGAAGTGCCGCGCGTGCTCACCGCCTCACCGGACTATATCAAGCGCTATGGCATTCCGGGCGATCCGGATAATCTCGCCTGCCATCCTCTCCTTCTTTACACCCTGTCCGACGATTGGGATCACCTGACCTTCACCCACAACGGCTCGACGCGACGTATCTCAGTCAGCGGCGAACTCACCTCCAATGACGGCCAGTTGCTGCGGAAGGCAGCCCTTGAGGGCATGGGTATTCTTGTCCAGCCGGCCTATATCGTGCATGACGATATTGAAGCGGGGCGGCTTGTTCCGATCATGACGGAGTGGCAATTGCCACAGTTGACGATGAGTGCAGTCTTTCCGTCGCGCACGCATTTGCCCGCGCGCACCCGGCTTTTCATCGACCTTCTTGCCCGGCATTTTCGCGAGAACGACCTTGAGCAGCGCTGGCGCGAGAGCTGCAAAATCCCGGCGCCTCAGACGTCGGAACCCGTTTCACACGAGCCTCGGACCCGGGGCATCCAAACAGTCCAACTCCCATGCAAAGGATTCATACATGCCGGCAACGCAGGCCTTTCTTGATCACGCCGCCTTCTTCGTTCGTGACATCGCCCCGCACCTCGTCTTCTTCCGCGATGCTCTGGGCATGACGGTGGTGAAGGTGGATGGCGATCCGCAAGCACCGCGACAGGTGTGGCTGGATGGCGGGCTGCAACTGATCCAGAACGCCGACTTCGCCGGTCCTGAAGGACGCTTCGGCCATCTCGGCCTCATCTGCAAGGACGTTCCGGCGGCCATAGCGGCGGCGATTGCCCATGGCGGCCAGCCGATTGCGAAGGGCCCTCACTGGCTGGAAATGCCCGACGGTCTTCTCCTCGAGTTCCTTCCCGAAAAGAAGGCCTGACCCTGACCGTGACGCCTTCGAGCGTCGCAACCAAACCCCAGCCGGGGTTTGGTTGCAGCAAACACAACACATAAGCGCCGGATCACCTACGCCCAGAATTGCCGGGTAAGCGGATTGGAAATCCGAAAGCCCAGCGATAACGGCGCGACAAGCCAGGTGCCGAGCGCAACATCGTGCAAACCGAAGCGGCCCGCGGCAATAAGTGCTGCTATGGAAATGATCGTGCCGAAGATGAGAACGCCGCCCAGTGAGGGGCTCGGTGAGCATTTCCGCAATAATACCCGCTAGGCTCAGGACTCGTTGATCAGAGCCGGAAGATAAAGGCAATCATCCAAAGGCAGAAGCGTGTGCCTTCGGAAGGCGACAATCACGGCCTCCTCCTCGAGGCTCAAGATAGTCGAATGCGGCTCCTTCGGCCCGGTCGCCAAATCGGCGACCGATGTGCGTTTCTTCCACTTCGAAACGGTCTTCGGGTTGATCCCATACCGCTTTGAGAGCGCTCTCAGGCTCTCTTGACTATTTTGTATTGCTCGACGGATTGCCTCAGTCGTTGTGGCGCGACCGTGTAGAATCTGGCCCATAGTGCATCCTTCCATTCGATGGAAAATAATGCACCATTAAAGTCCGGGATCACACACCTATCTTTCGCTTGGGCAAATCGCCCATATGTCAGGCGACACTCGCAGACGGAGCACCATGAGAAAAAAGCTGACTTGGGGCGGAAAATATGCCCTGGCCGCACTTGGGGCGCTGATTGGTGCCGCCACGGTGGTCATCACAGCCTACGCTTATCCCACTCTCGCCGCGGCCACCTGCCCAACCTGCTACGGGCTGGAGCGTATAGCTCCCGACATTTTGATCGATCACGATATGCCGGTCGCGATGCAGGAACAGCTAAAGACCGATGTCTTACATGCTGAGGCTATCGTAATCGATTTCTTCGGGGCTTTTGCGCGTCATCCGATCATCATCGCCTGTTCGAGCGAGCAGTGCGACAATCGCTTTGGCGGCCGGGGTGCGCGCGCAATGGCATATTCCACGCCCTTTGGAACCGTTATCCGTCTTTCGCCCCGCGGGCTCAACGCCTTGATCATCACACACGAATTTGCCCATGTGGAGGTGCATCGGCGCGTCGGTATCTGGAAGCTAATGACATCGGCACTGCCGGCTTGGTTCGATGAGGGAATTGCCGTGATCGTTTCCAACGACGAGCGCTACCTTAATCAGAATGCCTCCGGGCGTGAACGCTGCCTTCGCGATACCGGCAACCCACTTCCCGCCAGCGCCTACCAATGGGCGCCATTGTCCGGCAAGGACCCTATGCTCTATGCCGATGCCGCTTGCCGGGTTCTGCAGTGGATGGACAGCCATGGCGGCGAGGACGGGTTGCGGCACATGATCGACGCTATTGCCTCGGGGCAGGCTTTCCGGCCCTAAGGTGACCAGCAACCGGGTCTATTGCCAGCGAGGGCATCGCAAGTGCTGCAGTTGAGTGGCGCTATGTTCCTCACTCCAGCAACATGTTGATTGCAGTTGCAACATAACCGTCCATGCATCGGCATCTTACCTGCACCCCTCACACCACGCGCAAACAGGAACCGCGGGCGTTTCAACGGGCGCGTCCGATGGGTCGACATCCCATATATTGCAGCGTTTGAAACCCCTTGCACAAGCAAAAGCCCTTCTAAAACCAACCGATCTGGGATAGCGCTAGAACTCATCCTCAAGGCACGCCACGGAACCGCCCATGCCCCGCTTCAATCCTCGCGTCGCAACGCTTGCGCCGCCGCCTGTTCCCTCCGTTCATGCCTGGGGCCGCGCCTATGATGGTGCGCTCGGGACGGTCATCGATCTGTCTCAGGCCGTTCCCGGCTATCCCGCCCATCCGGATATGCTGCGCTGGCTGGCGGAAGCGGCCTCCACCACCGCCTCCACCGGCTATGGCCCCATTGAAGGCGACGCCTCCCTTCGCGCTGCCTATGCCGCGCATGTCAGCGCTCTTTACGGTGCAGAAATCGGTGCGGATAACATCCACATTACCGCCGGCTGCAATCAGGCCTTCATCGCCACGGCCATTGCGCTGGCCGGCGCGGGCGAGACCGTGCTGCTGACCAACCCCTTCTATTTCAACCACGAAACCACGCTTTCCATGCTCGGCATCAAGGTCGAGACGGTGACATGCGACGCCGCCCATGGCTTTGTGCCTGATCTGGCGGTGCTGCAAGCCGCTCTTCATCCCGGCGTGCGGGCGCTGGCTCTGGTTTCACCCAACAACCCCACCGGCGCGGTTTATCCCGCCGAACTGATCGCCGAGATCTTCGCGCTTTGCCGCGCCAACGAGACCTGGCTGATCCTTGACGAAACCTATCGCGACTTCCTCGAAAGCGAGGGCGCACCACACGGGCTGTTCTCCGACCCCGACTGGCAGGACGGTTTCATCGGGCTTTATTCCTTCTCGAAATCCTTCTGCATTCCCGGCCATCGCCTTGGGGCCATCACCGGCAGCGCGCGGGCGGTTTCGGAAATCGCCAAGGTCATGGACAATGTGCAGATCTGCGCGCCGCGCGCCGGCCAGATCGCCCTTGCCCGCGCCCTGCCGGCGCTGGATGACTGGCGGGCGGAAAACCGGGCCGAGATCGTGCGTCGTGCCACCGCGCTGAAAACCGTGATGGCAAAGCTGCCGAACTGGACCGTCGAGGCACAGGGCGCCTATTTCGCCTATGTCCGCCACCCCTTCCCCGGCACGGCATCGACCGAGGTTGCCCGGCATCTGGCGACACGCGCCGGCATTGTCTGCATTCCCGGTGATTTCTTCGGGCAGTCCCAGGGTGAATTCCTGCGCTTTGCTTTCGCCAACGCCAATGTCGATACGATCCTCGCCCTTGAGGCGCGGTTGAAGACATTCACACTCTGACGGGAGAGGGCCGATGGCCGACGCACGAACCTACCGCCCCTCGGCCAAGCGGGCCGCCGCGCGGGAGGAAAAGCGCGCTGCCATCAAGGCCGCCGGCTGGAAGGTTTTTGCCGAGATCGGGCTCGATGCTGCAACCGTTGCGGAAATCGTTGCGGAAAGCGGCGTTTCCACAGGCAGTTTCTACAATTACTTCGGCACCCGCGAGGCCGTGTTCGATGAGCTTCTGGCGGAAATGGTCGGCATTGTCCGGCAGCGCACGCAGTCCGCGCGGGCACAGGCTGATGATCTCAGAACCATGCTGCTGCTTTCCTACAAGGCGTTTCTGGATTTCGTGCTGGAAACGGAAGGCGGCCGTGAATTCTGCGCCCGCAACCAGCCCCATATCCGCGCCCGGCTTTACGGGCTCGAAAGCACGGGCGGCGTTCTGAGCGATCTCAAGACCGATATTGCCCGCGGCATGCCGCAGGCCACATTTTCCGACTGGGAACTGTCGCTCATCGCCAGCCTCATTCTGGCCAACGGCATGGAGGCGCTGCTGCAGTCGCGCGCCCTGCCCGATCTCGACACCGAGGCGCTGAGCCGCATCATGACGGGGCTGGCGATGGATGGTATCGCCCACAGGTCCTAGCCTACAAGAAACTTGACGAAATCCTCAAATTTCTCTTAGCTGCCCTTCTCTGGAGTTGAGGAGGACATCTCGTGGAGGAAGCCGATTATGTGATCGTCGGCGCGGGGCCGGCTGGCTGCGCGCTGGCGGCAAGGCTTGCGGCCTTGCCGCAGGCCCCGCGCATTGCGTTGATCGAGGCCGGTCGCGCCCGACCTTCGTTTCTTTCGGTCATGCCCGCCGGCATCGCCCTTCTCGTCAACCGGCGCAATGCCAGCAATTACGCCTTTGAAACAGCACCGCAGGCGCAACTGAATGATCGCCGGGGCTTCGTGCCGCGCGGGCGCGGCGTGGGTGGTTCCAGCCTCATCAACGCGATGATTTACACCCGTGGCCAGAAGGAGGACTACGACGGCTGGGCCGCCGAAGGCTGCACCGGCTGGGGCTGGGACGATGTGCTGCCGCTCTTTCGCCGCAGCGAGGGCAATGCCCGTGGTAGCGACCCGTGGCGCGGTGCGGACGGACCGCTCAAGGTTTCCGATCTCGTCTCGCCCGGCCCGCTCTCCAGGGCTTTCATCGAGGCCGCGGTGGAGGCCGGTTTTCCGCGGAACGCGGATTTCAACGGCGCCACGCAGGAAGGCGTCGGGCTATACCAGGTCTACCAGCACAACGGCCGCCGTGTGGATGCGGGCCGCGCCTATCTCGGTGACGGACGCACCAGACCGAACCTTGCCATTCTCGCGAAGACGCAAGCCTTGCGCGTGGAGTTCAATGACAAGCGCGCCATCGGCGTGCGGGTGACGGGACCGGATGGCGAACGCATGATCCGTGCGCGACGGGAGGTCATCCTGTCGGCTGGCGCCATCGCCTCGCCCCACCTCCTCATGCTCTCGGGCATCGGCAATCCATGGCATCTCGCCGCCCACGGCATTCCCGTGGTCCATGCTGCCCCGGAGGTCGGGCGCAATCTTCAGGACCATATCGACTACACCGCGAACCAGCGGCTCAACGCGCCGGGCCTGCTCGGCTTCGGCCCTCGCGCGCTTCTGGCCGCCCTGGCAAGCCTGCTGGCCTATCGGCACGGACGCGGGCTTTTGACCAGCAATGTGGCGGAGGCCGGCGGTTTCGTGTGCAGCGGGCCGGAGGTGACGCGACCCGATCTGCAATTCCACTTCTGCACGGCCATTGTCGATGACCACGCCCGCCGCATTCACCTCTCCACCGGCGTTGCCCTGCATGTCTGCGTTCTGAGGCCCGAAAGCCGGGGGGAAGTGCGGCTTGTCTCTCCTGATCCCCGTCGCCCGCCGGAGATCGATCCGCGCTTCCTCACCGCCCCACGCGATTTGACGCTTCTGGTGAAGGGTGCGCGCCTTGCCCACCGCATCCTCGCCGCGCCGAGCCTCGCACGCTTCGGCGGCAAGCTGCTTTACGGCACGGGGGAGGAGGACGATGCCGGCCTGCGTGCCTTGATCCGCGCCCATGCCGACACGATCTATCATCCGGTTGGCACCTGCCGCATGGGCGCCGATGCGGCCTCAGTGGTCGATCCGGCACTCAGGGTGCGCGGCGTCGAAGGGCTCCGGGTTGCCGTGCCTCGATCATGCCGAAACTTGTCAGCGGCAATACGCAGGCGCCCTCCGCCATGATCGGCGAGAAGGCTGCCGACCTCATCAGGGGAGCATGGCATGAATGATGACCTCAGGGCTCTTTTCGAACAGCAGCATGCTGCCTCCCGCAGCCTGCCCGCCCCGACGCGGGACGAGCGCCGGGCTGTACTCGACACACTGCGCCGCCTTGTCCGCGACAATAGCGAGGCCATCATCCGCGCCATTTCCGAGGATTTCGGCGGGCGGGCGGCAAGCGAAACCGAACTGCTGGAAATCGTGCCGGCGTTGCGCGGCATCCGCCACGCCCGCGCCCATCTCGGCAGATGGATGAAGCCGCGCCACCGCCCGGTCAGCCTCGTCTTTCAGCCCTCCAGCGCCCTCGTGCGCTATGAGCCGCTCGGCACGGTCGGCATCATCTCGCCGTGGAACTATCCGCTGCTTCTCGCCCTTGCGCCGCTCACCGATGCGCTGGCGGCAGGCAACCGCGCCCTGCTGAAGCCCTCGGAGCTGACGCCCGCCTTTTCCGCGCTGCTGCAAAGGCTGATCGGTGAGCGTTTCGACCCGGCTCAGGTGGCCGTCGTCACCGGCGGCATCGAGGTCGCGAAGGCCTTCGCCGCCCTGCCTTTCGATCACCTGTTTTTCACCGGCTCCACGGCGGTGGGGCGGGCGGTGATGCGGGCGGCGGCAGAAAACCTGACGCCCGTGACGCTCGAACTCGGCGGCAAATCACCCGCCATTCTCGCGCCGGATTATCCGCTGGAAAAGGCGGCGCATTCCATCGCCTTCGGCAAGTTTCTCAATGCCGGGCAGACCTGCATTGCCCCGGATTACGCGCTGGTGCCCGCCGAAAAGGCCGAAGCCTTCTGCCGCGCCATCATCGCACGGGTGGAAAGCGCCTATCCGCAGATCGCCGGAAACGGCGACTACAGCGCCGTTTTGGGCGAAACCCACCGGGCACGGCTGCGCAGCCTGCTGGCCGACGCGGTGGCGGCGGGCGCCACTGCCTTCACCCATGGCGCCTCCGGCACAGACCCTGCCCGGTTGACGCCGACGGTCGTTCTCGGTGCCCCGCTCGACGGGCGACTGATGACGGAGGAAATCTTCGGCCCCATCCTGCCGGTCGTGCCCTATGCCACGCTGGACGAAGCCATCGCCTTTGTGGCCGCACGCCCCCGGCCGCTGGCGCTCTATCTGTTCAGCCATGAGAAGGCGCAACAGGAAGCCGTTCTGTCGCGCGCCACGTCAGGCGGCGTGACGCTGAATGGCACGCTGCTACACATCGCGCAGGATGATCTACCCTTCGGCGGCATCGGGCCGAGCGGCATGGGCGCCTATCACGGGCACGACGGTTTTCTCCGGCTGTCCCATGCCCGCGCCGTCTACCGGGCCGGACCGCTCAACGTCTTCGAACGGATGGGGCCGCCCTGGGGCTTCCTGAGCCGCACCGTCACCCGCTTCCTCAAATGGCGGGGATGAAGCGGCCTATCGCTCGTGCTCCAGAATGACTTCAAGGAACGCCTCACCGAAGCGCTCCGCCTTGGAATGGCCGATGCCGGAAATATCCAGCATCGCATCGAGGTCGAGCGGGCGTTCGGTGGCCAGCGCCACCAGCGTCGTATCGGGAAAGATCATGTAGGGCGGAATGGCGAGTTCGCGGGCAAGCTCCCGGCGCGTCACCCGCAGCGCCTCGAACAGTTCGCCATCGCGCCCCTCCAGCGTCGATTTCGCCCGCTGGGAACTCGCCGATGCCGAGCGTGCGGCCTTGCCCTTGGTCGGTCTGTCCTTGCGAAACCGCACTTCGCGCTCGCGCTTGAAGACGGCGCGCGCATCCGGCTCCAGCTTCAGCGCCCCATAGGCCTCGTGATCGACCCGGATGAGCCCCGCGGCCATGAGCTGGCGGTAGACCGATTGCCAGGTTTTCGCGGGAAGATCGGCACCTGCACCGAATACCGGCATGGCGGTATGTCCGAACTTCTGGGTCCGCTCGTTGTCGTGGCCGAGCAGAACGTCGATCAGATGCCCGGCGCCGAAGCGCTCGCCAGTGCGATAGACCGCGGCCAGAGCCTTGATTGCCGCGTCCGTGCCGTCCCATGTTTCGACCGGCTTCAGGCAGGTATCGCAATTGCCGCATTGGCCGGCATGCGCCTCGCCGAAATGGGCGAGGATCGCCTGCCTTCGGCAGCCCGGCGTTTCGCAGATCGCGAGCAGCGCATTCAGCTTGGCGCGTTCCACGCGCTTCACATCCTCGCCGGACGTGCCGCCATCGATCATCCGCCCGCGCTGGATGACATCGGCCATGCCATAGGCCATCCACACTTCGGATGGCAGGCCATCGCGCCCGGCACGGCCGGTTTCCTGATAATAGGCTTCCACCGAACCCGGCAGATCAAGATGGGCGACATAGCGCACATTCGGCTTGTCGATGCCCATGCCGAAAGCAACGGTGGCAACGAGACAGAGCGCGTCTTCCTTCAGGAACGCATCCTGATTGGCGTCGCGCACGGCGCGGTCCATGCCGGCGTGATAGGCAAGCGAACGAATGCCCTGCTCATTCAGCCATTCCGCCGTTTCCTCGACCTTGGCGCGCGACAGGCAATAGACGATGCCGCTCTCGCCTTCGTGACGGGAGAGAAAGCGCAGAAGCTGCTGGCGCGGTTGATCGCGCTCGACGATCTCGTAGGAAATGTTCGGGCGATCGAAGGAGGTGGTGAAGACCGCCGCATCCTGCAAGCCCAGCCGCTCGATGATGTCATCGCGGGTATGCGGATCGGCGGTTGCCGTCAGCGCCATGCGCGGCACACCGGGGTAAAGCTCGCCAAGCTGGCCGAGTTCGCGATATTCCGGGCGGAAATCATGCCCCCATTGCGAAACGCAATGGGCTTCATCGATGGCAAAGAGCGCGATCTTGGCGTCACCGATGGTTTCGCGAAAGGCGGGCGTGACGATGCGCTCGGGCGTGACATAGAGAAGATCGAGTTCGCCGCGCGCAATCGCCCGGCGGATCTCCACGAATTCCTCACGGGTGAGCGAGGAATTGAGCGCAGCCGCCTTGACGCCAAGCTGCTTCAGCGCTTCCACCTGGTCGCGCATCAGCGCAATCAGCGGCGAAACGACGATACCCACGCCTTCCCGGCACAGCGCCGGGATCTGGAAACACAGCGATTTTCCGGCCCCGGTCGGAAACAGCACCACCGCATCGCCGCCCGAAACCACCTGCTCCACCACCGCGGCCTGCTTGCCGCGAAAGGCGGAGTAGCCATAGACGCGCTTCAACACGGAAAGCGGGTTTTGCACGTCTTCGCGATCGAAGAAAGGATCGATGCGGTTCTGGGGGGCTACAGTCATGGAATCGCCTTCATGGTGAAACGGCATTATGCACGGCCTGACTGCGGAGGCGACCACCTTGTCACCGGCTTCCCCAGCAGGCTCGGTAACGGACTGGTGAGACGCGAAGTCGCATATCGTTAAAATTGTAATTCAAAAGGTGAGACCCTTTTATCATTTGTTGCCCTACTCTTAACATTCTGGAGGAGATGGGAGTGAACAATGAGTGCTGTATCGCAGACATCCCATACGAACCGCCCGCCGGACAGCGCGATGCCGGTAGGCCTCATCATGCAGGCAACGCCGAAGCGGGCCGGGCTGGACAAGTCGACCCGCTATCTGCGCTGGTTTTGCAGCGACCAACCCCATGAAAGCCCGCCCGCACATCCGCCGCGACGGGATCAGGATAGCCGGACACCGGAGGAGATTGCCGAGGTCACCCACAACATGCTGCTGCGGACCGGTGACAGGATCGGGCAGAAAATGCTCACTCGCCTGCCGCCGGGCCATAAGGTTCGGCGTGCCTTGCGCTCTGCCGTTCTCGTGCAATATCCGCAGTTCGGCGCCTGCAAGTTCGGCGAGGTGGTGACGGAAACAGGCCGCGGCGTTCACCGTGCAACCCAGATGTTCTTCGCCAATTTCGACGGCGCTCTGGACCTTTCCGGTATCGGCGATTTCCTGACCCCGGTGCACGAGGAGGAGGACCGCATGTTTTACGGCATCCACGTCCTTGTTGACCAGAACGGCAATCTGCTCGATTTCGACCGGGAACGGGGCCGGGGCGGTATCGCCTTCCGCACCAAGAACGCCGACAAGGCACTGCTGTCCATTGCCGCCATTGGCACGGGACTTTCGCTGGAAGTGCTGCTGGTCAGCCTCGGCTTTACGCCTGTGAGGGCGTGAACGCCGCGACGAGTTCGTGGCGGTCGCCGGGATAGGTCAGCCTGACCTGGGTAATATGCTGGTCGGAAATCCAGGTGCGGCGCTCGATGACGAGACAGGCCGTACCCGGCGGAATGGCCAGGGCAGCGGCGATCTCCGGTTCCGCCGCCACCGCGCGAATGCGGTTTTCGGCCGCACTCCACGGCACCTGCTGCAACAGCCATGTGCCCGGCCCGATATTGCCGTCGAAGGCTTCGCCTTCCGCTTCCGGCACGGCAGCAAGGCTGATGACGCGATCCTCATGACAGAAGGGCTGGCGACCGGCAAAATGGCAGCCCGTGACGGCCACCACCCGCGACTTTGCAGGCAGATCGAGGCGCTTGCGGTCTTCGGCACGGGCACTGCGCACGGTCCGGCTTTCCCGCTTCCAGGCATAGGGGAGGCTCATGGCCTCCACTTCCTGACGGATATCGTGAACTTCCAGCACGGCCGACTGAACCTGCGGATGAGCGACGAAGCTGCCGGACCGGCGGCGGCGCTCGATCAGGCCGCGCCGGACGAGATCGCCCAGCGCTTTCGACACCGTCATGCGCGAGCAGGCATATTGCCGCGTCAGTTCGTGTTCGAAGGGAATGCGATGGCCGGGCGGCCAATCGCCGGAAAGGATGCGTGTTTCAATTTCGGTGAGAATCCTCTGGTGCAACGTTGCATCCGGCGTCTTCTCCACCCGCTCATCCATCCCCTGCTCCTTGCCCGCCAGCCTGAGCACAATGCTCTCAGTGGTCTGTCGCCGCCGCAATTGCCTCGGACCGGATTTCTTCGGTCAGCTTCAGGCGAAGCGCCGAAAATTCCGGGCTGGATTTTACCGTATAGTGGCGCGGATGCGGCAGGTCTACAGGCGTTATGGATTTGATACGCCCCGGACGCGCCGTCATGGTCACGACACGCGAGGCCATGAACACCGCCTCCTCGATATCGTGCGTCACGAAGATCACCGTCTTCACCTCCCGCTCCCAGATACCGAGCAGCAATTCCTGCATCAGGCCGCGCGTCTGGTTGTCGAGTGCGCCGAAAGGTTCGTCGAGCAGAAGGATGCGCGGATTGTTGGCAAGCGCGCGGGCAATCGCCGTGCGCTGCTGCATGCCGCCGGAAAGCTGCTTCGGCCAATGGTTCTCGAAACCGCGCAGGCCCACCTTGTCCAGATAGCTGTCGACGATCTCGTTCTTTTCCTTTTCCGCCATGCCCTTTTCGCGCAGGCCGAAGGCAACGTTCTCGCGGATCGTCAGCCAGGGAAACAGCGTGTAGGACTGGAAGACCATGCCGCGATCCGCCCCTGGCCCCTTTACCGGCTGGCCGGCAAGTGTGACGGAACCCGTGCTCGGCTTGTCGAGGCCGGCGACAATGCGCAGCAACGTCGATTTTCCGCAGCCGGACGGCCCGAGAATAGTGACGAAATCGTTGCGGGGAATGTCCAGATTGGTCGGCTGGAGGGCAGTTACGGGTGCGCCGCCGTTAACACCGGGAAAGACGCGCGAGACATTGGAAATGACGAGTTCGGCGCTCATGCGAGCCTCCAGGCGAAGAGACGGCGATTGACCGCCTTGAAGAAGAAATCGGAGATGAGGCCGATCAGGCCGATGACGATGATGCCGAAGATGATCTGCCCGGTTGCCATCAGCGCCTGCGAATTGATGATCATGTAACCGATGCCCGAGGAAGCGCCGATGAGTTCGGCGACGATCACATAGGTCCAGGCCCAGCCGAGCACCAGCCGCAGCGTTTCGGCGATATCCGGCGCATTGGAGGGAATAAGCACACGCTTCACCACGCCGGTATCGGTGGCGCCCAGCGTATAGGCGGCCTCCACCAGATCGCGGCGGGTATTCGCCACGCCAACGGCAATCATCAGGATGATCTGGAACACCGAGCCGAGGAAAATGACGAGCAGCTTCTGCAACTCGCCAATACCGGCCCACAGGATAAGCAGCGGCACGAAGGCCGAGGCGGGAAGATAGCGCGCGAAGGAAACGAAGGGCTCCAGCAGCGCCTCGATGGGCTTGTAGGCGCCCATAGCGATGCCCAGCGGCACGGCCACGATGGTGGCCAGGACGAAACCGCCGACCACACGCCAGACCGTGACGCCGATATCCGTCAGAAAGCCCTGCTCGGTCAAAAGATAGAGCCCGTCCTTCACCATGGTCACAGGGTCGGCCAGGAAGGTTGGCGAAACGAAGCCACCGAGGGTCGCAGCCCCCCAGAAAGCAAAGAAGAGCACGAAAAACAGAATGCCGAGCGCGATCCGCGCGCCACGACCGATGGGCTGCAAGGGTTGCATGGTGTTGATCCGGTTCTAAAGCATGTTCAGCAGAAACATGAAGCGGTTTTCATCCGGAAACGCATCAAATCAACGGGATAGCGCATTTCCGATGGTTTCGCCCCCCTACGGGACGATGGCGGTAAAGCCTCCCCCGCGGGGGAAGAGGTGGCGGCAGTCCAAGGACGGGCCGCCACCCGCAAGCGTGCTTACTGGATAAAGGACGTATCGGCCAGCTTGTCGAGATCGGGCTTCGACTTGATCACGCCGATTTCGAGCAGCAGGTCTGCGGCTTCAGCCGTAAACGTCTTGAACTCGCCTTCGAAGAACGTCTTATTGGCGGCCTTGTCCTGCCATTCCAGGAATTTGGCGGAACCGCCAAAGGCTTCCGCCGACTGCTTCACATCCGCGCCCATGATGCCGTAGGACTTTTCCGGTTCTGCCTTGATGAGGTCAAGCGCTTCGAAATAGGAGGTGGCCAGCGCCTTTGCGGCAGCCGGATTGTCCTTCAGGAAGCCGGGCGCGCAACCGAACGTGTCCATGACCGCCGGATAGTCCAGCGTGGTGGCGATGATCTTGCCCTTGTCCGGAGCGGCGCGCACCGTCGAGAGATAGGGCTCGTAGGTCATGGCGGCATCGTTCTGGCCGGCCACGAAGGCCTGTGCCGCCGGACCCGGCTCCATGTTCACGACCGTGACGTCCTTCATCGTCAGACCGTTCTTCTTGAGAATGTAGGACAGGAAGAAATAGGGCGAGGTGCCCGGGGTGGAGGCGGCGATCGTCTTGCCCTTGAGATCGGCAATTGTCTTGACATCGGGGCGCACGACCATGCCATCGGCACCATGCGACTTGTCCATCTGGAAGATCTGCGTGGAGGCGACGCCATTTGCATTCCAGACCACCCAGGTTTCCACGGTGGTCGCAGCGCACTGGATATCGCCGGAGGCAAGCGCCAGGTGGCGGCTGGCCTGCGGGATCTTCTTGATCGTCACGTCAAGGCCGTTCTTCTTGAAGATACCGGCTTCCTTGGCGAGTGTCAGCGGTGCAAAACCCGTCCAGCCGGACATGCCGATGGTTACGGCCGTTTCAGCCTGCGCCACGCCAGCGGCAAGAATGGAAAGAAGTGCACCTGCGATAATGGAAGATTTCATGGTCGTTCCCCTGTTGTGTTGTCTGACCGGATGATGACGATAGTGTAGGCACGCGACTTGAATTTGTCTATACAAAAAACGCCGTTAAAACGGGCACTCAAATCTCCTGCAAAAGAACAAGGCAGAAACGCCCCTGCCCCGAAAGATGAAGCGTAGCGGGGCCGGACACGAGCGTATCGAACCGACCGAGCGCAGCGCCATTCACCTCGGCGTGACCTTCACGGCAAAAGAGCAGGGCCGTCCCGCCGTCGACAGCAACGTCCCGCTCACCGTCAAGCGCGAGGGCCTCGACGGTGTGAAGGAACCGTTCGCGGCGGGTCATCACGTTCAGATCACGGATCGGCCCGTCAACCAGCCTCGCCATCACCGGCACATCACCGGGAAAGGCCAGCGGCGGCGTCCGGTCGTTGAGCCGCACATCGCCCTGTCCTTCGATGGCAAGATCCATGCCCTGCCCCTCCAGCAGCGTCAGCGTGCGGTCGATGCCGGGAAAGGTCGAGAACGGTCCATCGCTGGCCACATCCGCCATGGAAAGGCGCCAGTCGAAATCCGCCATCGTCGAGTCCGGCGGAAAGACGATGATTTCCGCCGTCGTCCCCCCGCCATTCTTCCAGGGCACCTGCCGGTAGGTTTCGGCCTTGATGATGTGCATGACGCCTTACCCCAGAATCGTGCGGGCAATGATGTTGCGCTGGATTTCCGAGGACCCCTCGTAAATCCGCATGATGCGCACATCGCGGGCGAACCGTTCCAGCGGGAAATCGCGGGTGAAACCGTAGCCGCCGTGGATCTGGATCGCCTTGTCGGTGACCCGATGCGCCATTTCGGAGGCGAACAGCTTCGCCATGGATGCCTCGAGACTGTAGCGTTCACCGGCGGCCCGCTTGGTGCTGGCGGCCTGTGCCAGACCGCGTGCGGCGGCGATATCGACCGCCATATCGGCCAGCATCCATTGCAGGCCCTGAAACTGGCCGATCGGCGCGCCGCCGACCTGCCGCGTCCGCGCCCATTCAAGGGCAAGGCCCTGCGCTGCCTCGGCAATGCCCACGCAGCAGGCGGCGATATCGAGACGGCCGGCATCCAACACCTTCAGCGCGGTACGGAAACCGCTGCCTTCCGCGCCAATGCGGTTTTCCTCGGGCACCACGGTATCGATCACCACCTCGAAGACATGCCCGCCGCGCAGGCCCATGGTGCGCTCCGGTTCACCGAACTGGAGATTGGCGTGTTCCCGCTCCACATAAAAGGCGGAAATGCCGCGACCGCCCGCGTCAGGGTCGGTCTTGGCGTAGACGATGAGAAAGTCCGCCACCGCAGCATTGGAGATGAAGTGCTTGGTGCCGCGGATGCGATAGCCCCCGTCTTCTCGCCGGGCCACGGTCTTCATGTCGGCGGGGTTCGAACCGGCATCGGGTTCGGTCAGCGCGAAGGCTCCGAGCCGCTCGCCGCTGGCCGCGGACGGCAGCCAGCGCGCCTTCTGTTCCTCGCCTGCGCCATACTGGATGGAATCGGTGGCGAGATAATGCGCCGTGACCATGGAGGCCGTGGAACCGCAAGCGCCGGCCAGAAGGCCAACGCATTCAAACAGGGTGAAGGGATCGATGCCGACACCGCCCAACGTCTCGGGCAGGTTCAGGCCGAAAAAGCCCATTTCCGCCAGTGCGGTACGGTGCAGTCCGGCAAACCGTCCGGTTTCATCGATTTCAGCCGCCTTCGGCGCAATAACCTCGCGGCAGAAGGTTGCGACCGCATCCACGATATCGGTTCTGAAATGGGCGTTCATGACAAGGATCTCCAAGCTGCATGCGGGGCGGCGGCGATTTCGGCCGCGTGTTCGCCAAGGGCCGGGGCGGCGGATAGTCCGCCGCGCGCGGCACCCGAAAAACGGGCCGGCTGTTCGGGCACGTCCATCGGGCCAAGTTGCGGGTGCTCGACGCGCTGTGTCACGGGCCGACCATCCGCTGCGGCGGCTGCCAGCGCTTCAGCCGTATTCTGTACCGCGGCTGCGGGAATACCGGCGGCAACGAGCGCGGCAACGGCAGCCTCCACCGTCAATGCGCCGGACCAGTCCTCGATCCGGGCCCGCAACGCCGTCTCGTTGGCAAGCCGCAAGGGATCATCCGCAAAGCGCGGATCGCTTTTCAGCTCCGGCTGGCCGATGAGATCGGCCAATGCGTGGAACAGCTTGTTGTTGAGAACGGCCAGAACATACTCGCCATCATTGGCGCGAAAGGCACCGAAGGGGGCGGAGAGCGCATGGCGATTGCCGACGCGCATCGGCGCTTCCCCGCTCGCGAGGCAGCGCCCGACGATGATCGGCTGCAATGCCAGCATCGAGTCGAACATCGACACGTCGATCTGCCGGCCCTTGCCGGTGCGAGCCCGCTCGACAAGCGCCGCGAGAATGGCCCAGGAACCGAAGAGACCGGCAGTCACATCCCCGATGGATTCGCCGATCAGCGTGGCTTGCCCGTCCGGTTCGCCGGTCACCGCCATGATACCGCTGAGCGCCTGCACCACGATGTCATAGGCCGGGCGGCGCGCGCGGGCCCCCTCCTGCCCAAAGCCGGAAATCGACGCATAGATGAGCGCCGGGTTCAGCGCCTGAAGGGCGGCGGCACCAATACCGAGCTTGTCGGCAACGCCGGGCCGGAAGTTCTCGACGACGACATCAGCGCCGCGCGCCAGCGATACCGCAATATCGCGATCGCCCGGCTGGGCGAGATCAAGCACAATGCTGCGCTTGCCGCGATTGACAGTCTCGAACAGAACGCTCTGCCCGCCGGCGTGGAACGGTCCAACATGGCGATAGTCATCGCCCTGCGGCGGCTCAACCTTGATGACATCGGCACCGAGATCGGCCAGCAGCGCCGTGCAATAGGGCCCGGCCAGCACCCGCGTGAAATCGAGCACGCGGATGCCGTCGAGAGGTCTGCCGCCCTCCCCGGGCGGCGGGGTGTTATCGGAGCGGCTCGTATCCATGGCTCAGTTCCCGAGAATGCCGGGCAGGCGCAGGCCCATCTTTTTCGCGTGATCGAGCGCGATGTCGTAGCCGGCATCGGCATGGCGCATGACGCCGGTGGCCGGGTCGTTCCACAGCACGCGCTCGATGCGCCGTGCCGCGTCATCCGTGCCATCGCAGCAGATGACCATGCCGGAGTGCTGGGAGAAGCCCATGCCGACGCCGCCGCCATGGTGCAGAGAAACCCACGTAGCGCCCGAGGCGGTGTTGAGCAGCGCATTCAGGAGCGGCCAGTCGGACACGGCATCCGAACCATCCTTCATCGCTTCCGTCTCGCGGTTCGGCGAGGCGACGGAGCCCGAGTCGAGATGGTCGCGACCGATGACGATCGGTGCCTTCAGCTCGCCGTTCTTCACCATTTCATTGAAGGCGAGGCCGAGGCGATGGCGATCGCCCAGACCGACCCAGCAGATGCGCGCCGGCAGGCCCTGGAAGGAAATGCGCTCCTTCGCCATGTCCAGCCAGTTGTGCAGGTGGGCGTTGTCGGGCAGCAGTTCCTTCACCTTGGCGTCGGTCTTGTAGATGTCTTCCGGATCACCGGACAGCGCCGCCCAGCGGAACGGGCCAACGCCACGGCAAAACAGCGGGCGGATATAGGCCGGCACGAAGCCCGGGAACGCGAAGGCATTTTCCAGCCCCTCTTCCAGCGCCACCTGACGAATATTGTTGCCGTAATCGAGCGTCGGAACGCCGGCATTCCAGAAATCGACCATGGCCTGAACATGGACCTTCATGGAGGCGCGGGCGGCCTTTTCCACGGCCTTCGGATCGCTTTCCTGCTTGTCGCGCCACTCGGCAACCGTCCAGCCCTGCGGCAGGTAGCCGTGGATCGGATCATGCGCCGAGGTCTGGTCGGTGACGATATCCGGGTGAACGCCGCGCTTCACCAGTTCCGGAAAAATATCGGCAGCATTGGCGATGAGCGCGATGGACTTCGCCTCGCCCGCCTTCGTCCATTCGGCAATCTTCGCCAGCGCCTCATCAAGGCTGTGGGTCTTTTCATCGACATAGCGGGTGCGCAGGCGGAAGTCGGCGCGGGTTTCATCGCACTCGACCGCGAGGCAGCAGGCACCGGCCATGACGGCGGCCAGCGGCTGCGCGCCACCCATGCCGCCCAGACCACCGGTCAGGATCCACTTGCCCTTGAGGCTACCGTCATAATGCTGGCGACCGGCTTCCACGAAGGTTTCGTAGGTGCCCTGCACGATGCCCTGCGCGCCGATATAGATCCACGAACCGGCGGTCATCTGGCCGTACATGGCCAGACCCTTCTTATCCAGTTCGTTGAAATGGTCCCACGTCGCCCAGTGCGGCACGAGGTTGGAATTGGCGATCAGCACGCGCGGTGCATCCTTGTGGGTGCGGAACACGCCGACCGGCTTGCCGGACTGGACCAGCAGCGTCTCGTCCTCGTTCAGATCCTTCAGCGTCGCGACGATGCGGTCGAAATCCGCCCAGGTGCGAGCGGCGCGGCCAATGCCGCCATAGACCACGAGTTCATGCGGACGCTCGGCCACATCCGGGTCGAGATTGTTCATCAGCATTCTGAGCGGCGCTTCGGTCAGCCAGCTCTTGGCATTGAGTTCGGTGCCCGTCGGGGCGTGGATTTCGCGTTCGTTATGGCGCGGATCGGACATGGTCATTTCCCCTTATTTCTTCTGAGACAGCGCGAAGGCTTCGATTTGCGTGAGAATGGCTTTAAGCGGGACGCGAAGCCGCTCGGCCTTGGCCTCGTCATAGGCAAAGGGCAGGTCTTCGCTCTGCAAATGGGTGGATTGCGCCAGTTCCATCTGGATGGCGTGAACATTCGTCTGCGGCTGGCCGTAGTGGCGCGTCGTCCAGCCACCCTTGAAGCGGCCATTGAGAATGGACGTGTAGCCCTCGGCCTTCGCCGTGACATCGACGGCGATGCGCTCGATCTCCGCTGCACAGGTCTTGCCCATGTCAGTGCCAATGTTGAAATCCGGCAGCTTGCCTTCGAACAGGAAGGGAATGTGCGAGCGGATGGAATGGCAATCATAGAGCACCGCGAAACCATGCAGCGCCTTGACGCGTTCAATCTCAGCGGCGAGGGCGGCATGATAGGGCGCATGGAAGCCGGCAAGCCGTGCAGCAATGTCGGCCTCGTCCGGCTCAGCGCCGGCATTCCAGATCGGCAAACCGTCGAAATCCGTTTCCGGCACGAGACCGGTTGTATTCTGGCCGGGATAAAGGCTGGCCCCCGCCGGGTCGCGGTTGGCATCGATGACATAGCGGTGGAAAGTGGCGCGCACCGTCGTCGCATCGTCCAGCAGCCCGTCATAGAGCGTGTGGATGTGCCAGTCGGTATCGGCCAGCTTGCGGCCATTGTCGTTCAGCCGCGCCCAGATAGCCTCGGGAACGTCCGTTCCCGTGTGCGGGAAGCCGAGAATGACAGGCGATGTGCCCTGTTTGACCTCGAAAACGGCCATTTTACACCTCCAGCGCCGGCAGCACGCCGGCAGAAACAGAACCCGTCAGCGCGCCGGACGCCACCAGTGCGGCGGCAGCCTTGAGATCGCCGGCCATGTAACGGTCCTCTTCCAGCGCCGGAACGGCGGCACGGATCGTGGCGAGCGCCTTCACAAGCTCGGAACCCGTCTTCAGCGGCCCGCGTAGTTCCACGCCTTGAGCCCCGGCCAGCGCCTCGATGCCGAGAATGGCGAAAAGGTTTTCCGTCATCGGCAGCAGGCGGCGCGCGCCATGGCAGGCCATGGAAACGTGGTCCTCCTGATTGGCAGAGGTCGGCGTCGAATCCACCGAGGCCGGATGCGCCATCTGCTTGTTCTCGCTCATCAGCGCGGCGGAGGTGACTTCCGCAATCATCAGGCCGGAATTGAGCCCCGGCTTTTTCGACAGGAAGGCCGGCAGACCGTAGGACAGCGCGGGATCGACCAGAAGTGCCACGCGCCGCTGGGCAATCGCGCCGATTTCGCAAATGGCAAGCGCCGTCTGGTCGGCGGCGAAGGCCACGGGTTCCGCATGGAAATTGCCACCTGAGACGACGGAATTGTCGGAGAGCACCAGCGGATTGTCCGTCACCGCATTGGCTTCGATTTCGAGTGTGCGGGCAACCGAGCGCAGGAGATCGAGGCATGCGCCATCCACCTGCGGCTGGCAGCGAATGCAGTAGGGGTCCTGCACGCGCTCATCGCCCTCGATATGGCTGACGCGGATTTCGGAGCCTTCGAGCAGGTCCCGCAGCGCCCTCGCCGTATCGATCTGCCCCTGATGGCCGCGCAGCGTGTGAATATCGGGATGGAACGGCGCGGACGAACCCATGGCGGCATCCGTGGACAGCGCGCCGGTGATCAGCGCCGCCTGCAGCGCGCGGTGGGCACGGAAAAGACCGGCGAGCGCCAGCGCGGTGGAGGTCTGCGTGCCGTTGATGAGCGCAAGCCCTTCCTTGGCGGCCAGCACCACGGGGACAAGGCCTGCCTTTTCCAGCGCGGTGCGGCCCGAAAGCCGTTCGCCCGCGAAGAAGGCCTCCCCCTCGCCCATCATCACCGCTGCCATATGCGCCAGCGGCGCAAGATCGCCGGAGGCACCGACCGAACCCTTTTCGGGAATGACGGGAATGACGCCCTTTTCCAGCATCGCCTCTATGAGACGCACCAGTTCCAGCCGCACGCCGGACGCGCCGCGCCCGAGCGAGATCAGCTTCAGCGCCAGAATGAGCCGAACGACATTTTCCGGCAGCGCCTCACCCACACCGCAGCAATGGGAGAGGATGAGATTGCGCTGGAGTGTGGCCACATCCGCCGCATCGATCTTGATCGAGGCCAGTTTGCCGAAACCGGTATTGATGCCATAGACCGGGGCATTGCCGGCGGCGATCTCGGCGATGCGCCGGGCCGCCTTCTCGATCACCGCATCGAAGGCGGGATCGAGCCGGGCGGTGCCGTTGTTCCAGTAAATGTCGGCAAGCGTTGCCAGCGGCACCTGGCCGGGGATGAGAAGCACGGTCATTGCGAAACCTTCCTGCCCTTGAAGACGCGGGCATGCAGTGGGTTGAAGCCGATGCGGTAGACGAGTTCGGCGGGACGCGTGGCGTTCCAAAGGGTGAAATCGGCGGATTTTCCGGCCTCGAGCGTGCCGGTCTCACCGAGAAGACCGAGCGCGCGCGCCGCCTCGCGGGTCGCGCCGGCAAGGCATTCCTCGACGGTGAGGCCAAACAGCGTCGCGCCCATGTTCAGCGTCAGAAGCAGCGAGGTGAGCGGCGATGTTCCGGGGTTGCAGTCCGTCGAAAGCGCAATGTGCGCACCGGCGGCCCGCAGCAGCGCCACGGGCGGGGCCTGCTTTTCCCTCAGCGTATAGAACGCGCCGGGCAGCAGAACGGCCACCGTTCCGGCCTTCGCCAGGGCGTCCGCTCCCTCGGCGTCGAGATATTCCAGATGCTCGCAGGACAGCGCGCCGTAGGAGGTCGCCATTTTCGCACCGCCCAGATTGGAAAGCTGCTCGGCGTGAAGCTTCACCGGCAGACCGAGTTCCTTCGCCTTGTCGAAGACGATCCGCATCTCGTCCACCGAAAAGGCGATGCCTTCACAGAAGCCATCCACGGCATCCACCAGTTGCTCGGCATGGGCGAGTTCCAGCCCCGGCAGCACGACATCGCGAATGTAATCGCGGTTGCGGCCCTTGTATTCTGCGGGGGCGGCATGGGCCGCGAGCCAGCTCGTGACGATCCGCACCGGACGGATTTCGCCCAGACGACGCGCCGCGCGCAGCATGTTCAACTCGGCCTCGACGGTCAGCCCGTAACCGGATTTGATCTCGACGGTCGAAACGCCTTCGGCAAGCAGCGTATCGAGACGCGGCAGGCTCGCCGCCACAAGGTCCTCGACGGAGAGCGCCCGCGTGGCCGAAACCGTGGACACGATGCCGCCGCCGGCGCGCGCGATCTCCTCGTAGCTGGCGCCGTTCAACCGCATTTCGAACTCCATGGCGCGATCGCCGCCGAACACGAGATGGGTGTGGCAATCGACCAGCGAAGGCGTGAGAAGCCGCCCGCCGCAATCGATGGCAGGCAGGGCTTTCAATGTCTCAGGAAGTGCGCTTTCGGGACCTGCGTAGGCAATGCGGCCATTGACGACAGCCACAACACCCGCGTCGATCACGCCGGCATTTTCCACCAGCGGCGCAAGGCGCGCATTGCGCCACAAACCATCCGCTTTATCCTCGAAGGTGGCCAAGGAATTGTTCCCGCTCATTGTCTTTTGCCTTTCCTTTGGTGCTAATATGTATATACATAATGAAGAGGCTGACAAGATGAAAAAATCGGGGAACGAAGGGATGAAAACGCTTCACGCCAGAACGGCACTGACCTCAAAGGGCTGGCAGGCCGATGCGAGGGTGACACTGGAAGGCGGGCGCATTGCACGCGTGGAAACCGGCGTTTCCGCCGCCGCCGGGGACGAGCGCCATGATGCGCTTTTGCCCGCCATGCCGAACCTCCACAGCCACGCCTTTCAGCGCGCCATGGCCGGCCTCACCGAGCAGCGCGGCGCGGGCGATGACAGTTTCTGGAGCTGGCGCACGCTGATGTACCGCTTCGCGCTGTCGATGACGCCGGATCAGGTTGAGGCGGTTGCCGCCCAGCTTTATGTGGAAATGCTGGAGGCTGGCTTCGGCCGTGTCGGCGAATTCCATTACCTGCACCACGACAAGAGCGGCGCGCCCTATTCCGATATCGCTGAAATGGCCGGGCGCATTGCCGCCGCCGCATCCGAAACCGGCATCGCATTGACGCTGCTGCCAGTGTTTTACGCCCATTCCGGTTTTGGCGGGCAGGCGCCGGGCGAAGGCCAGCGCCGCTTCATCAATTCAACGGAAAGCTTCGCACGGCTGATGGAAGGCGCGGCAAAGGCAATCGCCCCCCTGCCGGAAAGCCGCATCGGCATTGCGCCCCATTCGCTGCGGGCGGCAACGCTTGAGGAAATCGCGGACATTCTGCCGCTTTCAAAGGGCGGGCCGGTGCATATCCACATCGCCGAACAGGTGAAGGAAGTGGAGGATTGTATCGCCTTTTCAGGCCTGCGCCCGGTGGATTACCTTCTGTCCAATGCCCCGGTGGATGCGCGCTGGTGCTTCATCCACGCCACCCACATGACCGATAGCGAAACCATCGCCATGGCAAGGAGTGGCGCGGTGGCCGGTCTTTGCCCGGTTACGGAAGCCAATCTCGGCGACGGCATCTTCCCTGGCAGCGATTTCCTCGCCGCTGGCGGAGCCTTCGGTGTCGGCTCGGACTCCAACGTGCAGATTGGTCTTGGCGACGAATTGCGCCAACTCGAATATTCGCAGCGTCTGGCGCGGCGCGCCCGCAATGTCATCGCGCCGGTCAACGGTTCCACGGGCCGGGCGCTTTTCGATGGTGCGCTTTCCGGTGGCAACCGGGCGCTTCAGGGCAAGGCCGGGCTGACTGAGGGCGGCCCCGCAGACCTCCTGTCGCTCGATCTTTCCGTCCATGAATGGCTGAAGGATGATGCCGTTCTCGATCACCTGATCTTTGCCGGCCACCCGAAACCCGATTGCGTCTGGGTGAACGGCATCAAGCAGGTGGAAGGTGGCCGTCACCGCGACCGCACCCGCATTGAGGCCCGTTTCCGCCAGACCATGCGGGCGCTGCTCGCCTGAACGCAATTCAGCCGCCGCCCCGGTTCATGGGGGCGGCGGCTGAATGATATTCGAACCGGAGGATGGCTGAAGAATCAGGCCTTGGCTTCGGCGTAACGGCGTTCGACGGCCTCGACCTCATCGAGCGCTCCGAGGATGACCGGCACGCGCTGGTGCAGTTCCTTCGGCTGGATGTCGAGAATACGGACGAGGCCGGTGGAAGCGCCGCCGCCTGCGGCTTCAACGAGGAAGCCCATCGGGTTGGCTTCGTAAAGCAGGCGCAGACGACCGCCCTTCTTGGCGATTTCGGCATCGTTCGGATAAAGGAAAATGCCGCCGCGATGCATGATGCGGTGGATATCCGCCACCATCGAACCGACCCAGCGCATGTTGTAGCGCTTGGTGTAAACGCCTTCGCCGGCAAGGCTTGCGGCGATGTAGTCCTGCACCGGCTTGTCCCAGATGTTCTGGCGCGAGGTGTTGATCGAGAACTCGGCATTGCCCGAGGGGATCTTCACGTCGGCGTCGGCCAGTTCATATTCCTCATCGGCATTCAGCGAGAAGAAATCGACATCGTCGCCGAAGGTCAGCACGAGGCTGGTGGACGGGCCATAGGCAGCATAGGCCGCGAAGACCTGATTGCGGCCCGGCTGCAACAATTCGCTGGAAGCCTTGGCCGGAATGACCGAAACGATCGAACCCACGGTAACGTTCACGTCGAGGTTCGAGGAACCGTCGAGCGGATCGAAGATGACCGCATATTTGCCCGTGGCCGAAACCGGGATCTCGTTGTCCTGCTCTTCCGACACCGCGAAGGACACGGCGGCGGAGGTCTGACAGGCCTCAACGAAGACGTTGTCGGCGATCACGTCGAGCGGCTTCTGCACCTCGCCCTGAACGTTGGTCTCCTCGGTGGCGCCGACATGACCGTGCAGAACGGCAACGCGAAGCTGCTTGGAAATCTTGATCGTCGCATCGGCGATCGTCTGGACGAGTTCAAGCAGATCGGGATCAAAACCCCGTTCGCGCTTGGCATTCAGGAATTGCTTCAAAATCATAGGGACCCTCAACCGCGCCGCCCGTTCCGGCTGTTTTGCCGCAACGCAAAAAACATACGCAAATGCTCTAGTCCGACCATGGCGGCGCGGTCAATCCATCCGCGAAAAAAGCCTTGCTTTCTGCTTGTCTTCGCACGCGTTCAGTCGTCTGGGACCCCTTGGGTCAGAAGCCGGTCAGCACCACCTTGTCGCTTTCAAGAATGGCGTGGGCGGCCTTCAGGTTTGCGGCATTGATCGGTGAGAGCGTCTCGGTCACCGTGCTCCGGAGTTCGCCCGTATCGGTCAGATCGGCAATATGGTTCAGCAGCTTGCCCTGTTCGCCCATGTCCGCGGTCTGGAACAGCGATCAGGCCGAACCGACCCTGCGGCGCAATCAGTTCGATAATATCCTTGAGAAGAGGATGCGTATCCGTGGTGGAGAACACGAAGGCGGGCGCACCGAGCCTGAGCGCAGCCACCTGCCCGGCAATCGGCCGCGTGTGATCGATCACATGATGCGCGCCAAGGCTCTTTACCCAGTCCTTAGTCTGCGGTCGCGAGGCCGTGGCAATCACCGTCAGGTCCATCAGGGCGCACACAAGCTGGATCGCGATCGAGCCGGTCGAACAACATTTCATAGGCGGTAGTCGCGGTCAGCGGCAGCGCAGCGGCCTCGGCATCACCCAGCGATGCGGGCTTCCTGCCAACGCAAGGTCTATGCGCAGTGCCGCCGAAGGTGGAATACAGCCCCTCTCCGCTCGGGCGCAGCATGGAGCCCATTCTTCTGGCCCTAAAAATTTGGGGCGAGGCGAATATCGGCCTTTACGGCAAGCCGCGCGGCATCGATCCGCGTGAAAAGCCCCCGGCGGCAACGCTCCGGGGACAGAGACCAAGGCGGCCTGAGCGGTTCAGACCGGACGATAGCGTTCGGCAGGAACCGCGCTCGACAGATGCGGCAGCATGGCGGCGCGGGCGGCTTCCCAGGCATCCCATTCGGATGCGTCAAGCAATGAGGGAATGGTGGCGAACTCACCCCGGTCAAGACCGGCGAGGGCTGCATCGACCAGATCATGCGCCGACATGACCCATTCGCTCGGCAGATTGCTGGCCGGCAGGCCGGCAATGTCCCAGAACTCGGTGCCCGTGGCACCCGGCAGCACGACCTGCACGGAAACGCCGGTATCGGCCAGTTCCTTGCGCAGCGACTGGCTGAAAGCCAGCACGAAGGACTTGGTTCCGCCATAGACACCGTTCAGCAGTTCCGGGCCAATGGCGACGATGGAGGAAATATTGATGATCACGCCGCGGCCTCGCGCCTTGAACTTTGGCACCGCCGCATAGGTCAGGCGCATCGGCGCGGTAACGTTGATCGCCACCATGGCCTGCATGTCCTCGATTTTGGCCGCTTCCAGCGGCGCGGCACTGCCGAAGCCGGCATTGTTGACGAGATGCGTGATCGTCTCGTCCGTAGCCAGCAAGGCCTCAACCGTCTGAAGACCCGTCCGGTCGGCAAGATCGGCGGCGACCGTCTGCACCTTGACGCCGTGGCGCTCCGTCAATCCCGCTGCCACATCGGCCAGACGGCCGGCATTGCGCGCCACCAGAATGAGATCATGCCCCCGTGCGGCAAAGCGGTCCGCATAGATCGCGCCGATGCCGGACGATGCGCCGGTGATGAGTACGGTTCCCTTGTGAGCGGTCATTGTCCTGTCCTTGTCTGGTGCCCTGTGGCGTTTCGATGGATACAAGGTAGCGCTGGACAGCTTCGTCTCAAATGACGTATAAACGTCAAATAAAGACATAACGGAGCAAGACCATGCCCTCGGTCGGTTTCATTCTCGAAGACGGTTTCCAGGTCATGGGCATGGCCGCCCTTTCGGCCTTCGAACTGGCGAACGAGACACTTGGCCGGGAGGTCTATCGCCTGACCGTCATGTCGGAAGCGGGCGGCACGGTCCGCACCTCACTTGGCATGCGCGTCGAAACCGAAGCGCTCGGCGATTTTCCCGATACGCTGATGGTGGTCGGTGAACTGGTGCCGCGCGCCATTTCGCCCGGCCTGCGCGCCTATATCGCCGAAGCGGAACAACAGTCGCGCCGGGTGGCTGGCGTCTGCACCGGCGCTTTCCTGCTGGCCGAGGCCGGCCTGCTCGACGGCCGCACCGCCACCACCCACTGGGCGCATGCGCACGCGCTTCAGCAGCGTTTTCCGCTGGTAAAGATGGATGAGGACCGTATTTTCGTGCAGGATGGGTCCATCTGGACCTCTGCCGGCATGAGCGCCGCCATTGATCTGACACTGGCCCTGATCGAGGACGACCACGGAGCGGAACTGGCGCGATCGGTGGCGCGCAAGCTGGTGGTCTATCACCGTCGCCCGGGCGGACAGTCGCAGTTTTCGGCGCTTCTGGAACTCGAACCGCGCTCCGACCGCGTGCGCCGCGCCCTCGTTCACGCGCGGGAGAACCTGCGCAATCCCCTGAGCGTCGAGGAACTGGCGGAAGCGGCCAGCCTCAGTCCGCGCCAGTTCAGCCGCATCTTTCGCGAGGAAACCGGCCAGTCGCCTGCCAAGGCGGTGGAGCGGCTGCGGCTGGAGGCCGCCAAGGTGATGATGGAGGAAGGGCGGCATTCCCTCGATATCGTTGCCCGTGATACCGGCTTTGCCGATCGCGACCGCATGCGCCGCGCCTTCCTGCGCTTTTTCGGGCAGCCGCCGCAAAGCCTGCGCCGCAGCCTGCGGCTGATCGAAGGCGATGACACCGGCACCGCCGCCTGAACGAACATCCCCGCCGGAGGGTCATGTCCGGCGGGGATCGCTTCTTACTCCGCTGCCACCGGTGTCGCAGCCGGTTCGGGATGGTCGTGGTGCACCAGCGGACGGTTGCCGGCAATGCGCCTCACCAGCACGTAGAACACCGGCGTCATGAAGATACCGAAGACGGTGACGCCGATCATGCCGGAGAACACCGCAACCCCCATGGCGGCGCGCATTTCCGCACCCGCCCCGGTGGAGACGATGAGCGGCACGACGCCCATGATGAAGGCCATGGAGGTCATGAGGATCGGTCGCAGGCGAAGCCGGCTGGCCTCGATGGCCGCCTGAACCGGCGTGCGCCCCTCAAATTCCAGTTCGCGGGCGAATTCCACGATCAGGATGGCATTCTTCGCCGAGAGCCCCACGAGAACGACAAGGCCGATCTGTGTGAAGATGTTGTTGTCGCCGCCCGTCAGCCACACGCCGGTCAGCGCCGCCAGCACGCCCATGGGCACGATCAGGATGATCGCCACCGGCAGGGCCAGACTTTCATATTGCGCGGCGAGAACGAGGAAGACGAGCAGCAGCGCCAGCGGGAAAACGACGAGGCTGGAATCGCCCGCGATGATCTGCTGATAGGTCAGGTCCGTCCATTCGAACTCGATGCCGGAGGGCAGCGTATCCGCCGCGATGCGCTCGATAGCGGCCTGCGCCTGCCCGGAGGAGAAGCCCGGTGCCGGTGCGCCATTGATATCGGCGGCGAGGAAGCCGTTATAGCGCGTGGTTCGCTCCGGTCCGGTCGTCGCATCCACCTTGATCAGCGCCGAAAGCGGGATCATTTCGCCGCTTTGCGAGCGCACCTTGAGCTGGCCGATATCTTCCGGCTTGCCACGGAAGGCGGCATCGGCCTGGGCACGCACGCTGTAGGTCCGCCCGAAAGCGTTGAAGTCGTTCACGTAGAGCGAGCCGAGATAGATCTGTAGCGTTTCGAACACATCCGTCACCGCCACGCCAAGCTGCTGGGCGCGTGCCCGGTCAAGATCGGCATAAAGCTGCGGCACATTGATCTGGTAGGAGGAAAAGATGCCGGCAAGTTCCGGCGTCTGGTACGCCTTGGCGATGAAGGCCTTGGTGGTTTCGTCCAGCACCGCACCGCCCAGACCGGCGCGATCCTCGATTTGCAGCTTGAAACCGCCCGTGGAGCCCAGACCATTGACGGGCGGCGGCGGGAACATGGCGATGAACGCATCCTGGATCACCGCATATTTCTGGTTCAACTGCATGGCAATCGCCCCGCCGGAAAGCTCGGGCGACTTGCGATCTTCAAAGTCATCGAGAACCGCAAAGACGATGCCGGCATTGGAGCCGATGGTGAAGCCGTTGATCGAAAGCCCCGGAAAGGCCAGCGCGTGCTTGACGCCCGGCTGTTGCAGGGTGATCTCGCTCATGCGCTTGATGACTTCTTCCGTGCGGTCCAGCGTGGCGCCATCCGGCAATTGCGCGAAGCCGATCAGATATTGCTTGTCCTGTGCCGGCACGAAGCCGCCCGGCACGACGGTAAACGCCGCATAGGTGGCGCCGACCAGCGCGAGATAGACCGCCATGACGATGCTTTTGCGCGAAACGAGACCGCCGACGCCCTTGCCATAGCCGTTCGAAGCCGCGCCAAAGCCACGGTTGAACAGCCGGAAGAAGCCGCCCAGCACCTTGTCCATGCCCCGCGTCAGCCAGTCCTTCGGCGCATGGTGGTCCTTCAGCAGAAGCGCCGCCAGCGCCGGCGAAAGCGTCAGCGAATTCAGCGCCGAGATGACCGTGGAGATGGCGATGGTCAGCGCGAACTGCCGGTAGAACTGGCCCGAAAGGCCAGTGATGAAGGCAAGCGGCACGAAGACCGCAACCAGCACCAGCGCAATGGCGACGATGGGACCGGAAACCTCCCGCATGGCGCGGTAGGTCGCCTCGCGCGGCGAAAGCCCGTTCTCGATGTTGCGCTCCACATTCTCCACCACCACGATGGCGTCATCCACCACGATGCCGATGGCCAGCACGAGGCCGAACAGCGTCAGTGCGTTGATGGAGAAGCCGAAGGCATACATGACGGCGAAGGTGCCGATGACGGAGACCGGAACGGCGATCAGCGGAATGATCGAGGCCCGCCAGGTTTGCAGGAAGAGAATGACCACCAGCACCACCAGCGCGATGGCTTCGAGCAGCGTATCGACCACCTTGTCGATGGAGGCGCGCACGAAATTGGTGGTGTCGTAAACGATATCGAAGCGCACGCCTTCCGGCATGGCCAGCTGCAGATCGGCCATGGTGGCCTGTACGGCATCCGAAATGGCGATAGCGTTGGAGCCCGGCGCCTGGAACACGGGGATGGCAACCGCCGGATCGCCATCGAGCAGCGAACGCAGCGTGTAGTCTGCAGCGCCCAGTTCGATGCGGGCGACATCCTTCAGCCGCGTGATCGCGCCATCGGCACCGGTCCTGACGATGATCTCGCCGAACTCTTCCGGCGTTTCAAGACGGCCCTGCGCATTGACGTTGAGCTGGAGATCGACGCCCGGCAGCGAGGGCGAAGCGCCGATGATGCCGGCTGCGGCCTGAACGTTCTGCTGGCGGATGGCGTTGGTAATGTCGCTTGCAGCCAGCACGTGGCCGGCGGCCTTCTGGGGATCAATCCACACGCGCATGGAATAATCGCCCGCGCCGAACACCTGCACCTGACCGACGCCCTCGATGCGGGCCAGCCGATCCTTGATGTTCAGCGTCGCATAGTTGCGCAGATAGGTCAGGTCGTAGCGTCCGCCGTCTGACACAAGATGCACGACCATCATCAGGTCGGGGGAACTCTTGATGGTGGTTAGCCCGAGCGCGCGAACCTCCGCCGGCAGGCGGGGTTCGGCCTGCGAGACGCGGTTCTGCACAAGCTGCTGCGCCTTGTCGGGATCGGTGCCAAGCTTGAACGTCACGGTCAGCGTCAGCACGCCGTCGGAGGTTGCCTGGCTGGACATATAGAGCATGCCCTCGACGCCGTTGATCTGTTCCTCAAGCGGTGTCGCCACCGTCTGCGCGATCACCGAGGGGTTGGCGCCGGGATAGGCGGCGCGCACGACGATGGAGGGCGGCACGACATCCGGATATTCCGAGATCGGCAGGGCGCGCAGGCCGACAAGACCGGCCACCACGATGAGGATGGAGAGAACCGCCGCAAAGACGGGCCTGTCGATGAAGAAGCGGGAGATATTCATGGGTGGCCCTCCGGGCACGACGGACAAATCGGCTCCTCGCCGCCCGCGCCCGGCGCGAAACGACGTGAAAACCGGCAGTGATGGAAAGGGGCCGGCGCGGTTTCCCCCGCCGGCAAGCCGTTACTGGCTGGCGATTTCGCCGTCATCGGTGGGCGCGACCGGCGAACCGGGGCGGATGCGCTGCAGGCCGCTGACGACGATACGTTCGCCGGGGTTCAGGCCCTTTTCGACGATGCGTTTGCCATCGACCTTCGGTCCGAGTTCGATCTGGCGATAGGCGGCAACGTTATCGGCGCCGACGACCATGACGAATTTCTTGTCCTGATCCGTGCCGATGGCGCGTTCCGTGATGGTCAGGCGATCTTCAGCCTGCGGTTCACCGAGACGAATGCGAACGAACTGGCCGGGAATGAGCCGCCCGTCGGCATTGCCGAACTCTGCACGCAGGCGGATTGTGCCGCTGGAGGCATCCACCTCATTGTCCACCAGTTGCAGGTGGCCGCGCACCGGGGTCTGGCCATCGCCAAGCGCGGTGATTTCCACCGGAACCCGGTCGATCACCGCCGTGCCGTCAACCATCGGAAGGCTGGCGAGCAGGCGTCCGACCAGTTCTTCCGCAGCGTTGAAGCTTGCATAGACCCGGTCGACGGAAACCAGCGTGGTCAGCACCGGCGAGGCCGCACCGGCGGAAACGAGATTGCCGGGGGTGATCTCGAACTTGCCGACCCGGCCTGCAATCGGCGCGCGGATTTCGCTGTAGCCAAGATCGAGCTTCGCAAGCCGCAAAGCCGCTTCCGCCGACCCGAGGGAGGCGAGCGCCTGCGCCCTTGCGCTTTCACGCTGGGCAAACTCGCTCTGGGAAATGGTGCGGCTCGCCGAAAGCGCCTTGCCGCGCTCCAGTTCCAGTTCGGTGAGGTCGAGCCGCGCGCGCGCCGCCGTCACCTGTGCTTCGGCCTGTGCCACCGCCGCCTCGAAGGGCGCGGGATCGATGGAGACCAGCAGGTCGCCCGCCTTCACCAGACTGCCTTCGCGGAAGTGGACGGCGCGAATTTCGCCGGCCACCCGCGAACGGATCGTCACGCGGTCAACGGCTTCCAGCCGGCCGGAAAACTCCTGCCAGGTGGTGATATTCTGCGCCCGCAGCGTCGAGACGGTCACCGGCATGGCGGGCGGAACGGCGGCCTGCGCCGTTTCGGCATGGGCGGAAGACGGCAGGTCGAAATGGGCGATCGCGGCGATGGCGGACAAGGCAAGAGCGGTACCGGCGCCCCACAGGGCCCAGCGGTTCTTTCTGGCGGTCATGATCTTCTCCTTGGGCTCCGGCGGGAAACGGAGCCATGGTTTCAGTGTTTCAGTTCATGGACGAAGGCGGAAAACGCATCCGCGACCGTATCAAGCCACGGCCCCTCGTCATTGCTGTAAAGCCCGGCCCAGCCGGAGCCGGCCGGCAGAATGTGCCGGGTAACAGGCGTGCCGGCGGCCAGAAGCCGGTCGGCATACCCCAGCGTTTCGTCACGCAGCGGATCGTCATCCGCCGTCATGATCAGCGCCGGGGCCACCCGCGAAAGCCGCGTGCAGCGGCATGGCGCGGCATAGGGGTGAAACAGGCCGCAGGCCGCACGCAGATAGCGGCTCCACCCGTCGGACCAGCGGCCCATCATTCCGATCTCGTCGGCCCGGCGAATAGAGCCGGAAACCATCATCGGATCGATCATCGGCGAGAGCAGAACCTGACCGGACAATTCGCCCGGCATCTGGTCCCGCGCTTTCAGCGCTACACCCGCCGCAATGTTGCCGCCCGCCTCCTCCCCGGCGATCAGAAGCGGCGAACGCGGACCACCGAATTTCTTGCGGCAGCCATTGAGGCCAGCCAGCACATCGAATATCCGCTCCATCGCCTCCGGAAACACATTGGTCGCCGGTCCGGCATAATCCGCCTCCATCACGAAGGCGCCACGTTCGGCCAGACGCCGGGCCACCGGCGGGTCCGCCTGCCGCTGTTCGGCCTGCTGGAAGGCGCCGCCGGCGAGGTAAAGCACCACCGGCATTGTGCTCGTGCGCGCGCCATTGTCATAGAACCGCACGCGGGCGGTGGTCGCGCCGAACCGCATCTCCTGCCACTGCGCTGCCATGGAAAGCCTGCTCCTTGCCGAACCGGCTTGCCGTTTCGTTGTTCTCCATATTATTATTCTTATCTAAAGTGAGAAGATGGCTTTCACGGGCAACACTATTCCGAATTCGCGGATAATCGCGCCCAATCCCAGGAGCAGCAGGCATGGACCAGCTTTCGGCAATGCGGGTATTCGTCCGCGTCGTGGAACTCGGCAATTTCACCCGCGCGGCTCAGGCGCTGAACATGCCGAAAACCACGGTGACCAATCTGGTGCAATCGCTGGAGACGCACCTGAGCACCCGGCTGTTGAACCGCACCACCCGCCGCGTGATGGTCACGACGGACGGCGCGCTCTATTACGAGCGGGCCACGCAAATCCTCGCCGAACTGGATGAACTGGACGGCAGCCTTTCCCACGCGCAGGCCCAGCCGACCGGGCGTCTGCGGGTGGAAATGTCGAGCGCCTTTGCCGACAGGATCGTGCTGCCGGGCATCTGCGATTTTCACAGCCGCTATCCCCAAATCCAGCTCGATATCGGCATCGGTGACCGGCTGGTGGATTACATGGCGGAAAATGTCGATTGCGCGCTGCGCGGCGGCACACCCACGGATCAATCGCTGATAACACGCAAGGTGGGCGAACTGAAGCTGCGCTGCTATGCTTCGCCGCTCTATCTCTCGCTGTTCGGCATGCCGGAACGACCGCAGGATCTGGCCACGACGCATTATTGCGTCGGCTATCTCAATGCGCCCTCCGGGCGGGTGTGGCAGATGGATTTCAAGCGTGGCGACGAGGTTTACGAAATCGACCCGCGCTACATCATCTCGGTCAACGACCACAGGACCTATGTCAGCGCCGGCCTGTCCGGCATCGGCGTCATCCAGTCCACTCCCTTTTTCGTGCGCGATGCGCTGGCGGCGGGCGATCTCGTGCCCGTTCTGGAAGACTGGGAGTGCGAGACGATCCCGCTTTACATCGTCTATCCCGGCACGCGGCACATTTCCAACAAGGTGCGCGTCTTCGTGGACTGGATCGTCAAACGCGTTCAGCAGATGGACGCGCCGGATGCGGATGAACCCGCGCTCTGTCTGGTAAAAACGGGCTGACGCCGGCCCTCACCGCCACTCGAACAGTTTTTGTCCGCTGAAGGGCCGCTCGCCCGCCAACACAAGCCGGTGGCTCTCGGTGGCGGCAAAAACACGCGCATCCTCATCGTCGTTGAAACCGATAAAGATCATCAGCATGGAGCGAAACTGCGGCTCCCCCTTCTTGCGATAGGTGAAGTTTACGGCGCAATGCGGGTACTCGTCCTTAACCGAGGGCGCATCCACCTCCGTTTCCGCCTTGAGCGCAACGAACTGGCCAAGACCGAAGAAGCGGTCGATGGCCGAAAACGCCGCAGCTTGCGTCATCTTCTGGCTGGTTCCGGTGCTGGCCGGGCGACCGAAATAAACACTGTCCGTCTGGCCCTTCGCCCTTTTGGTTTCGTAGACGACCAGATTGCCCGCCGCCAGAAGATCGACATGCAGGCTGAAGGTCTGGAAACGCTCGGGATGCTGGTCGAGTTCGGCGAAAACGGACCTCAGCCCGGCGATGTAATCGGCGTAGAATGCAACGTCCATGAAAGGGTCCGTATGTTGAAAACGAAGGCTCTCTAGCACAAACTCACATCAACGACAGGTCTTTTGCCAGAGGGCATGCATCTTGGAGGCTCAGGTATGAGGCACTATAACCAGCCTTATACGCACGAACCGGGGATGACGATGCCGCACGAACCCAATACCGCCCTTCCGCTGGTCGAAACCTCGATTGCCGATCTGCGCCGGGCGCTGGAGGAAGGCCGCACCACGGCGGAAGCACTGGTATCCGGCTATCTCGCCCGCATCGCCCGTTACGATCACAACGGCATCCGGCTGAACTCGGTGATCGTCATGAACCCGGATGCGCTGGACGAGGCGCGTGCCTCCGACGAGCGACGGGCAAAGGGCGAAACGCTCGGCCCGCTGGACGGCATTCCCTATACCGCCAAGGACAGCTACAAGGTGCGCGGCCTGACGGTCGCGGCGGGTTCCCCGGCCTTTGCCGATCTCGTCGCCACCGGGGATGCCTTTGCCATCGCGCGCCTGCGGGCGGCGGGCGCGGTGCTGATCGGCCTTACCAACATGCCACCCATGGCCAATGGCGGCATGCAGCGCGGCCTCTATGGCCGGGCGGAATCGCCCTACAATGCCGATTACCTCACCGCGGCCTTTGCCTCCGGCTCCTCGAACGGCTCGGGCACGGCGACGGCTGCAAGCTTCGCCGCCTTCGGGCTGGGCGAGGAAACCTGGTCGAGCGGGCGCGCACCCGCCGCCCATAACGGGCTGTGCGCCTATACGCCGAGCCGGGGCGTGATCTCGGTGCGCGGCAACTGGCCACTGGTGCCGACCATGGATGTGGTCGTGCCGCACACCCGCTCCATGGCCGATCTTCTGGAACTGCTCGATGTGATCGTCGCCGACGATCCGGAGACGCGTGGCGATCTCTGGCGCAGCCAGCCCTGGGTGACGATCCCGAAGGTCTCCGACCTCCGTCCCCTCTCATACCCGGCGCTTGCGGCCACCGCTTCGCTGAAGGGCAAGCGGCTTGGCCTGCCGGCCATGTATATCAATACCGATCCGCTCGCGGGCACAGCAGCCGAACCGGGCATCGGCGGCCCGACCGGTCAAAAGATCGAGACCCGCGCCTCGATCATCGCATTGATGGAGGTCGCCTGCGAGGCGATGCGCGCCGCTGGCGCCGAGATTGTCGTGACCGATTTCCCGGTGGTCTCGAATTATGAGGGCGACCGGCCCGGCGCGCCGAAAATCGGCACGCGCGGCCTTGTCAGTCCGGACTATCTTCGCCGCGAAATCGTCGATCTGTCCGTCTGGGCGTGGGACGATTTTCTCGCCGCCAATGGCGACCCCGCCCTCTCCCGTCTGGCCGATGTCGATGGCCGGACGATCTTTCCGGCCCCGCCGGGCAGCCTGCCCGACCGGTACACCGGCTTCGGCGACGATATCGCCGATTATCCCGCCCATGCCCGCGCCCATCCCGTCGGCTCCTTCCTCGACATTCCGCATCTGGAAGAAGGGTTTCGAGGGCTTGAGGAAACGCGCAGGCGCGATCTGGAAGCGTGGATGGACGGGCTCGGCCTCGATGCGGTGATCTTTCCGGCGGTGGCCGATATCGGCCCGGCGGATGCGGACGTGAACCCGGACTCGGCCGATCTCGCCTGGCGCAACGGCACCTGGGTTGCCAATGGCAATCTCGTCATCCGCCATCTCGGCATCCCGACCGTGACGCTGCCGATGGGGATGATGGCGGATATTCACATGCCCGCCGGTCTGACCTTTGCCGGCCGCGCCTACGACGATGCTGCCCTGCTCAAGCTCGCCGTGGCCTTCGAAGCCACCGGGCGCTATCGCCAGCCGCCGCCGCGCACGCCGGAACTCTGAAAAGCCGGTAAAGCGCAGGCGGTCAGCGCTTGCCGTTCTTGCCGCCGGTGGTGCGCGCCAGAAGCGTGGCGCTCATTTCAGCGGCGTTCTTCTTTTCGTAGTAGGCGCGCTTCTGCTCATACATGACCTGATCGGCACGCTTGACGACCGATTCCATGCTTTCGCCCGGCTCGCTCGTGGCTGCACCGCAGGACATGCTGAGCTGGGCGCTGGAATAGAACTGGTTGTTGATGGTGAGCAACGCATTGATCGTCTCGATCATGGCGGCAGCCGCCTTGGCGTCGGCACCCGGCATCAGCACGGCAAATTCATCGCCGCCGATGCGCGCCGCATGGTTGGGCTTCAGCACGGCCCCGTTCAGGATTTCGCCGAACCGGCGAAGCAGCGCATCCCCGGCATCGTGGCCAAGCTGGTCGTTGGCTTCCTTCAAACCATTGATATCGATGATGATCGCCGACACCGGACGCAGCGACTTGCGTTCCATCCGGTTGATTTCCTCGGCATAGAAGGCCCGGTTGTAAAGCTTGGTCAGTACGTCGTGCTTGCCGAGATATTCGAGATAGGCCTCAGCCTTCTTGCGGGCGGTAATGTCGGTCAGCGCGATCTGCACCCGCGACCAGTCCGCGTCATGACCGGGGAAGACCGAGAAATGCAGCAGAATATGCCGCTCGGACCCGTCCAGCGCGTAGTTGATGACCTCGCGGTGGTGGAACAGATTGCCGTTCCACAATTCCATGAGTTGCTCGCGGAACGGCTTTTCCATGGCGTCGCGGAAGACCTCACCCAGCCGGTGCAGAAGCGTCATGCGATCCGGCGCGCAGAACAATTCCAGCGTGGCCTGGTTCACGTCGATGACACGAATTTCGCTCATGCACTGGCGCACGAATTCCGGATGCACATCCATGAAGGTTCTGAAATCGCTGATACCGGAGGCACGAACGCCTTCGATCAGCACCTTGATGCGGCTGAAATCCTCGACCCACAACGACACCGGCGAGTGTTCGAAAATACCCTCGGCATAAAGCCGCTGGTCCGCTTCCGCCCGGCGGGCATCCTCCCGCTCGGTAATGTCTTCGGTGGTTAAAAGCACCTTGCCGAGCGTGGCTTCATGCCCGGGCAGCACGTTGCCGCGAAGCTGGATATCGAGACGCCGGCCCGAAAGCGTGTAGTTCACCGTGGTGCTGGAAAAGGACTGCGCGCCCTCGAAAAGCGCCGCCAGCTCATTGATATGGGTGTCCAGCATGTCGTCGCGGAACACCGTCGCAAGGTTCGCCCGCAGGTGGTCGGCATCGTCGGCCTCGAAAAGCGACAGCGTCTTGCGGTTGACATCGAGCACGCGGATGCGCTGCGAGCAGGCCGCCACCCGCGACAGATCCTCCCGCAGGAAGGTGCGGATATCGGTGACGCCTTGCGCCCGCCAGCCATCGAACAGCGCCTGCACTCCGCTGAAATCCTCGATCCACATGGCAATCGGGGCGAGATTGAAGATGTCGGAGTCAAAAGCCTCGGTCATGACGGCACCTGCGCTTGAGAAGGGAGCCCAAGCCGCACATGAGCGGCGTGGCTGCGATGACGCGAATATTAGCGACCAATAGTAAACCTCGCCTTTCCGTCGACAGGCAAGCGGAAACGGACCGCAGGCCGGATTGGCGCTGCGGTCCAAAATGGGCCTCATGATGACGGCAAGGTCCCTCAGAAGAAGAAATCGCCTGCAACCATGCTGGTCATGCCGGTAACCCCGATCTCGAAATCGGCGCGGCCATCGCCGTTCACATCACCGCTGACAATGCCATCCTTGAAGCGCAGTTCACCGGGCCGGCTGGAAAAATCATTCTGGCCGATGAAGCGGAAAGACTGGTTGCCGGCTACGACCGAATTGGCGTCGATGGTCGAGAGGTCGATCCGGTCACGCTGGGCGCGGCTGAAGTCGTCGATGACGTCGCGATTGCGGCCAACGACCGATTCGTTGGTGGCATTGAAGTCAAACTGGTCGGCACCGACGCCACCGAGCATGTAGTCGCTGCCGCGGCCGCCGACGAGAATGTCGTTGCCCCGCAGGCCATCCATGGCGTCGTTGCCACCCAGTCCCATCAGCGTATTGACGCCATTGTTGCCGATGATCGTATCGGCTTTCTGCGAACCTGTGGCATTTTCGATGCTCACGAGCGTTTCGAAACGGTTGGCGCCAGTCTGGGTGAAGCCATTCAGGAGATTGATGGTTACACCGCCCAGGCTGGGATCGTCAGCGCGCGGTTCGTAGCTGATCGTGTCGATACCGGCGCCGCCGTTGAACGTGTTCTGCCAGCCCTCGGAGAAGAAGCTGTCATTACCGCTCTCGCCCAGATACTGGCTCTTGAAGGTAGAAACGACGATCGTGTCATTGCCCGCTCCCGCACGCAGCACATCGCCCGACTCGCTGGCAAAGGACGCAAAGCCGGAACCCACATAGGTGTCATTTCCGGCACCCAGCCGGATATCGTTGCCGGCTTCCTTGAAGTTTACGACACTGTCATTGCCATTGCCGGCATCGACGAAGTTGCCGCCGCCCAGATCGTCGGAGCGGTTGAGGATGATCGTGTCGTTGCCGTCCAGGGCAATAACACGGATCTCTGTTTCACGGCCCTGTTCGATGCGGTCTGCCCTGCTCGTACCTGTGATCGTTCTGCCCATTGTCCCAACTCCCTGGGTTTGCGTTGTTCGATGGACCCTTTATAGCCGACCCCGGAGAGCCGATCTGTTCCGCAGGGAACAGGGTCGTCTTCTTTTCCTGTTCAACCTTCGCTCATGGCGCCGCGCATCATGCCGCGCACCGGCTCCAGAAGATAATCGGCAAGGCTTCGCGCGCGGGTCACGACGATGACATCCACAGGCATGCCCTGTTGCAGACTTCCCGCCACCCGCGCTGGCAGCAAGGCGCGATCAACGGCAATGCTGGCCTCATAAAAGCTTATATTCCGCTCCTTGTCGATCACGGCATCGGCGGAAAGCCTTGTCAGCACACCGCTTATCTCGGGCAGGTCGCGTCCGTGGAAAGCCGGAAAGCGCAGTTCCGCCTGCTGGCCGGTCGTCAGGTCATCGATCTCCGTGACGGGAATGCGCGCTTCGACCACCAGCCGCTCGGAAACCGGCACGATATCGAGCAGAGGCTGCGCTGGCGAGATCACGCCGCCCCTCGTGAACACCTTGAGTTCCTGCACCGTGCCATCGATGGGCGCTGTCAGTTCCGCCCGCGCCAGCATGTCGTTTGCGACCCGTATCTTTTCCGCAAGCTCGCCGATGCGCGCCACCACCTCCGCCAGACCATCGGAGGCGGTCTGCTGATAGGTGTTGCGCGCCTGCATGACCTGCAGGCCAGCCTCCAACTGGGCCGCCCGGTTGACGGAAATCTGGGCATCGGCGTTGCCGACCACGCCCTCCAGCCGGTCGATCTCGCGATCCAGTTCATCGAGCTTCACCCGCGGCAAGGCCCCTTTGGCCACCAGCGCCTCCAGCGTGGTTCGCTCCGTGCGGCGGCTTTCAAGCTGGTTGCGGGCCGCGTCACGCTGGGCGGTCAGGCCGGCGAGGCTTTCCAGCGCCTGGGCCGCCCGCGCCTGCAACACGGCCACCTGTCCGGCATGTGCTGTGCGGCGGGCCTCGAAAATTTGCCGCTCGGCGGTCACGAATTGCGCGGCATGGGCCGCCGCCGCAAGCGCCTGAGGAAAGGAAACCCCATCGGCAAGCGCCAGTTCCGCCGAAAGCCTCGCTTCCCGGGCCTGCTGCCGCGCCATGTCGGCCTCAAGCGTTGCCAGCGTTGCCCGGGTTCTGGTCGTATCGAGACGCAGCAGCGGATCGCCGGCACGCACCCGGTCGCCATCGCGCACCAGGATCTCGTCGACAATACCGCCTTCCAGATGCTGCACCGTCTTGCGGTGAACATCCGGCTTCACCGTACCACCCGCCATGACTGCGGCAGGCATCTGGAGAACCGTCGCGCCGATGGCGAAGCCCGAGAAAGCGGTGGCGAGAAGCACGGCGCCGGTCAGTACGTGGGCCCGGATCGACGGCGTGGAAAAGATTGCAGTCATCATCTGTCTCCCGAAAGTGGTTTCCATCCGGGAACACCCTGCCGGATTGGACCCGTCATCGCAGTTCCCGGGGGAACAGGATCACGCCACCCGCAGGGGCCGGGGCGTGATCCGTTCCAGAACCTCGGCGCGCGGGCCGAACATCTGCTGCGTGCCGTCCGCAATCACCAGCAGCTTGTCGGCCATCGAAACCAGCGCGGGCTTGTGGGTGGAAACGATGATGGTGGCGCCAGCGGTCCGCGCGGCTTCCAGCGCTTCGGTCAGGGCCGTTTCGCCGTTGAGATCCAGATTGGCGTTCGGCTCGTCGAGAACGATGAGGGCCGGCTTGTCATAAAGGGCACGGGCAAGACCGATACGCTGGCGCTGACCACCCGACAGAGCCGAACCGCCGGAACCGATTTCAGTGTCATAGCCGTTCGGCAGGCGCAGGATGAGATCGTGAACCCCGGCCATGCGCGCCGCTGCGACCACCTTTTCGGCATCCGTCTCGCCAAAGCGGGCAATGTTTTCACCAATCGTGCCGGCCAGAAGCTCAACCTCCTGCGGCAGGTAGCCAATGGCGGAACCCAGCCGTTCGGGGGCATATTGCGCAAGCGTCGCACCGTCGAGGCGGATGGTCCCGGCGGCGGGCGACCAGACATTGACCAGCGCCTTGATCAGCGTGGACTTGCCTGCACCGGATGCACCGACCACCGTCATCATCTCCCCGGCGGCAAGGCGGAAGCTGACGCCGGCAAGAGCTGGCTTGGCTGCATGCGGCGCGCAGACGGCCAGTTGCTCGACGCTGACATGACCCGTCGGGGCCGGCAGGTCCATGCGCTTCGCCGGGCCTTCGCCGGCAGCGAGAACGGCGGTAAGCCGGGCATAGGCTTCGCGGGCCACGATGAAGCCTTTCCAGTGCTGCACCACCTGTTCCACCGGCTGAAGCGCCCGGCCAATCAGCAAATTGGCGGCAAACATGGAGCCGACGGTGATTTCCTGATGGATGGCCAGCCAGGCGCCGAGGCCGAGCATGCCGCTCTGAAGGATCAGGCGATAGGTGCGGGAGAGGGAAACGATCAGTGCCGCACGGTCACTGGCACGGGTTTGCAAGGCAATCACGGCCTCATGCTTGCCGGACCAGCGGTCGGCGAAGCGGCCGGCCATGCCGAGGGCGGCAACCACATCGCGGTTAGACATCGCTGTCGCGCTGATCTGTGCCGCGGCGGAGGCCGAAGCCGAGGCGGCGTTGAGCGCCGGGCGCGTGGCCCATTCGGTGGCGAGCGTCAGGATCAGCAGACCGCCAATGCCGGCCAGCGCCGCCAGACCGAGCCAGGGGTGCATGAGCCAGGCCAGCCCGACGAAAAGCGGCGTCCACGGCGCATCGCAGAACACGACCGGCGCCGAGCCCGCCAGAAAATCGCGAAGCTGATCGAGATCGCGCAGGCTCTGGGTGCCCTGCGCCTGCGTCGAGACGGCGGAGCGCGACAGAACGCGCTCGATCAACGGGCGGGCCAGCGCCCGGTCGAAGATGGCGCCGGAGCGGATGAGAATGCGCGAGCGGATCAGTTCCAGCGCGCCGTAAAGGGCAAGGGCCGCAAGGGCAAGACTGGACAGCGCCAGAAGCGTGCCGGTGTGGCGGCTGAGCAGAACGCGGTCATAGACCTCGATCATGTAGAGCGGGCCGGTAAACATCAACAGGTTGATGGCGAGCGAGAAGGCGACGGTTGCCAGAAAAGCCGGGCGACAGGCGCGAAGGGCGGTGGCAACATCGCTGTTTCGGGTGGTCTTGCGCATCATGGTGGGCTCCTGCCGCTGGTGTGATGGCGACAGAATGCGGCAGGAGCGCCGGGGGCGCAGTTTCACAGGGAACAGGCACCCGACGAGACCGCCCGGTCAGACGATACCCCACGCCCGGAAACGGCCTCGGCCTGTCAATTCCCTGAGGGGCAGCTCCTGCACAAGGGCAAGTGCCGCCCGTGGCGTGATCGCCAGTGCCTCCGCCACCATTCCGGTGGAAACCAGCGGGCGCGACAGAACGAACTCCACCAGTTCCGGCAGCTTCGACGTCTGCCGCCGCCCCGCCAGCCGGCGTTCCATCATCTGCCGGGCCAAGAGAAGCCTGTCATGCTCCTTCAGGCCCGCTTCGGCGGCCAGAACGATCGCCTCCAGACGGGCGAGCAGCCGCGTTTCACGATCCCGGTGTGTGCGTCGCTCGATGCGGATGGCCTTGAGGCCGAGATTGACGGTGGCAAGATGGGCCGCGGTCGTCAGCCCGGCGTCCCGCAGGCAGGACGCCGCCAGAAGACGCCCGAGCCAGGGCGCATGCTGCAACACCGGAAGTCTGTCCCAGGCATCGAGCAGAAGTACGGCCCTGAGCACCGGCGGCAGTGCCTCCGTCTCGGCCAGAACCGCATGCCAGGCGTCGAGACGCGCCTCCTCATTCCAGTCACCGTCATAGACCAGCGGGTCTGCCCCGGGCGTGACGCGCATCGGTCGTTTCGCCTGAGCCAGCGCGGCTTCGCTGCGGGCCAGTACGGCGTCGATGGCCGCCAGTTCCGCCGCCAGAGGGTCGGTGGCCTCCCCCCCGTTCGCTTCAGCCTCTTCTTCTGTCACCGGAACACGGGACGGCAAGGCCCGGCGACCGTCATTGGCAAGCGGGCGTTCCTCCGTAGCCCCCTCCCCGCGCAGGCTGCGCAACCCCTCCACGCTCAGCGCCCAACCGGCAGGCTGCGCAGCGATCCGGCGGCGGGTGCGAAGCACGTCGCGGGCAATCGTCAGCTCGTGGGTCGGTGTGCGGATGTCGGCGCCGGCATCGTGCAGCACGAGATCCTCGAGATGCACAAGCTCGCCATCCACCCACAGCGAGGCGCAGGCATCGAGAAAATGGGTGCGTTCGATCCAGCCTTGCCCAACGGTCGAGCCGGCCAGCCGCTCATCGAGCCTCGCCAGCGCCGCCGTCGCATCCGCAACCGGGCGCAGGAGCGCCTGAAGCGGCAGGGTCTCGAGATCGGAACGCGTGGAAATCAAGGACTAAGTTTCCGGAAAAGAAGATCCCGACCGAATCAGAACCGGTTTCGGGCACCCGCGAAAAACGTGCTGAACCTTAACACGCAAGGGCAAAGACAGAAATCCCCGCCCGGCAGAGCCGGGCGGGCGCTGGAGAATGCGGCGACTGCAACAGGTTCAGAGCAGGAAGTCGGACGCCGTCAGGGCAACATTGCCGTTAAGAGCGACCGTCAGGTCGGCGACACCGTCGGCATCGGTATGCGCTTGCACGAAGGTCGTGTTGAGCGTGCTGTCAAACGTCACTTTGACCTGTCCCGTCGGGTTGGCATCGAAGATCGGAACGAGGCGGAACGTTTCGTTGGAACCGGCGGTCGAGGCATTGGCGTCGAGGGCGGAAAGGTCGATCTTGTCGGTGCCGCGGACAAAATCGGTGATGACATCCTGCTGCGAGCCGTTGCCGACCCGGCTGTCGGTGGAGGCGAGGAAGCGGAAGATATCCGCTCCGGCTCCGCCGGTCATCGTATCCTTGCCCAGGCCGCCGACGAGAATGTCGTTGCCGATACCGCCGTTCAGCGTGTCGTCACCGCTTTCGCCGAACAGCGTATCGTCACCGGTGCCACCGGTCACGTTGTCCCGACCCTGCCCGGCGCGGATCGTATCATTGCCGGCGCCGCCGTCGATCACATCGTTCGTCTGCACGCCGATGAGGAAGGTCGGAACGGCTCCGGTATCGGTGATGGTGTCATTGCCATCGCCGCCGCGCAGGGTGTCATTGCCCAGTCCGCCGTCCATCGTGTCGTTGCCGAGCCCGCCATTGGCCGTGTCGTTGCCGATGCCACCGTTGATCGTGTCGTCGCCGGCCCCGGCGTCAATCGTATCGTTGCCGGCGCCCCCGTTGATGATATCGCGCAACTGGGCGCCAAAGCCTTCGCCGGTGTCGTTGAGAATGTCGTCGCCATCGCCACCGTCGATGGTGTCGGCGCCCGAGCCGCCCTCGATCGTGTCGTTACCGGCCCCGCCGCGCAGCGTATCGGCGCCGCCCTTGCCGTCGATGCGGTCATTCCCGTTCGAGCCATTGAGGACGTTGGCCATCAGCGAACCCGTCAGGGTGTCGTTGCCAAGCGAACCGATGACATTCTCGATGCCGGTATAGCGGTCGCCCTGCGCTTCGCCGCCCGTGCCGGTGCCGGCGGTCAGATCAATGGTTACGCCGGTCGTTGAAGGCGAAAACCGCACTTCATCAATGCCGGTGCCGCCATCGATGCGGTCGCCGCCGGTGCCACCCTCGATGATATCGTTTCCGGAACCGCCGTTGATGATGTCGAGGCCGGAACCGCCGAAAATCGTATCGTTGCCGGCATCGCCGTCGAGCCGGTCAATACCGCTGCCACCCGAAAGCCGGTCATTGCCATCGCCGCCGAAAAGGCTGTCGCGGCCATCTTCGCCATCGAGCCGGTCGTCGCCGGCACCGCCCATCAGCGTATCCGCTCCACCGCGGCCAAAGAGCATGTCGGCGCCGCCGTTGCCGGTGAGAACGTTGTCACCGGCATCACCGGCCAGAATGTCGTCGCGACTGGTGCCGATGACATTCTCGATCCCGGCATAATGATCGCCCATCGAAGCACCGGTACCGCTGCCAAGACCGCTGGTGAGATCGACCACGACGCGGGCGACCGTGGACTGGCTGTAGTCGATCGTGTCGATACCGGCGCCGCCTTCGAACGTATCCCCGGTGGCGGTGGTTTCGGTCGCCTGACCGCGGTCGATCATCGTGTCGTTGCCGTTGCCGGCCAGAACCGAGTCCGCACCGGCGGTCACGGTGATCGTGTCATTTCCGTCAAAGGCGCGGATGAGGTCGTCCGCTGCGGTATCGATGAGAGTATTCGCGAGGTTGTTGCCGTCGATTGCCATGGTCGTATCTCCTGCCGATGGGGTTGATGTGATGTCCTTGCGGAGCGTTCGTTCGATCCGATGGCCACAACCTGCCCGGCTTTCCCGTCCGGCGCTGTTCCCCGCGAAACAGGCAAAGGCCGGGGAATGGCCCAGTCTATTTGCCGATTGGAGGGCTGCGGACCGGTATGCTATCGGTAACGCCATGCCTTCAGGCGAGCGGGGGATGGGGCATGAATTATCGTTGGACATCGGCGCTTCAGGCGCTTGGCGGAGCGGTTCTGGCTGTGGGCGTGGTCGCGCTGGCCTGGCTGGCTGTTCCCGAACGTTCGGTGGAGCGCTGGCGTGAGGCCGCAACCGACCGCCTGCTCGTGCAATCGCTCGCTTCGTCCGGGCAGGTTGTCGTGGTCGATATCGACGAGGCAAGCCTTGATGCGCTCGGCCCATGGCCCTGGCCCCGCACGCGGCTGGCCGACCTTCTGCGCCGCATTGCCAATGGCGTGCCGCGCGTGGTCGGTGTCGATATCGTTCTGGCGGGCGAGGATCGCTATGCGCCGCGCCGCCTGATCGAGGGGCTTTCTCCCACCGACGAAACCTTGCGGAACCTCCTTGCCGCGCTACCGGATACGGATGCGGGCCTCGCAGCCTCCGTCAGCGCCGCGCCGACCGTGCTGGCGGCCCTCTTCTCCGACCGGCAGACCGCCCCGGACCCTGCCGCACCAACCGCCACGCTCGCCTCCGTTCCCGTGCTGATGACCGGCACCCTGCCGGTGCTTGCCCCCTGGGCCACCCCCGGTGCGGTCACGCCGCTCACCAGGATTGCCGAAAAGGCGGCCGGGATAGGCATCGCGTCGCTGGCAGGCGATGCCGACGGCCTCGTCCGGCGGGCGCCGCTGATGGGCACAGCCGGTGCGGCCATCGTGCCCGGCCTTGCCGCAGAAGTGCTGCGCCAGTCGCAAGCGGCGAGCGCCTTCATCTTCGACGGCAAGCAAAAGAGCGTCTCGATCGGTGACTACGCCGTGCCGCTGACGCGGGAGCTTGCCATGCGCCTGCGCCCGTCCCTGCCGCAATCCTGGCCCGCCCGCACGGTTTCCGCCGCTGCCATTCTAGCCGGGGACGTGCCGGCAAGCCGTTTCGAGGGCAAGATCGTGCTGGTCGGCGGCAGCGCTCCTTCGCTCGGCGCGTTACGCGCGACAGCGGCAACACCGCTGGCGCCTTCAGTGCAGATTCAGGCGGACGCGCTGGAAACGCTGCTCTCACGGCACATTCCCTACCGGCCCGGCTGGGCACTGCCGCTCGAAATCGCCGCCTTCATCGCCCTCGCGGCGGTCGGTGCATTGGCGGGCGCACTGCTTGGCGCGGCCTCCGCCGGCGGCATCACCCTTGCCGTGGCCGGTCTGTGGGCCGGCGGTGCGCTGGCGGCGCTTGCCACCCGATCACTGGTGATCGATCCGGTGACACCGGCGCTGGCAGCCATCGTGGCAGTCATCGCCGCCGGCATCGTCACGGCAGTCATGCAGCGCCGGCTGGCGTCCAGCATCCGACGCCGCTTCGAGCAGCACCTCGCCCCCGCCGTGGTAGCGCGGATCGTGGATCGGCCGGATATCGTCCGTTTCAAGGGCGAGCGGCGCGAAATCACCGCGCTCTTTACCGATATCGAGGGCTTCACCTCGCTCACCGACCGGCTGGAGGCCATGGCGCTGATTGCCCTGCTCGACGATTATTTCGCCGGCGTGGTCGAGGCGGTGGTGAAGAATGGCGGCATGGTCGACAAGATCGTCGGCGATGCGGTCCATGCCCTGTTCAACGCGCCCGTAGCGCTTGAAGACCACCCGCGACAGGCGCTAGCCGCCGCCCGCGATATCCTCGCCTTCACCAACACATTCATGGCCAGCGAAACGGCGCGGCGCGCCGGGCTTGGCCGCACCCGCATCGGTCTTGAGACCGGCGAGGCGGTGATCGGCGATGTCGGAACGGGCAGCAAGGTCGATTATACCGCCCATGGCAGCGCCGTGAACACTGCTGCCCGGCTGGAGGCGCTGAACAAGCAGTTCGGCACCAGCATCTGTGTCGGTCCCGTGCTGCGCGCCCAGCTTGCGGACCTGGAATTTCGCCCCCTCGGTGCGGTGGACGTGCGCGGTCGCGGCACGATGGAAATCTTCACGCCTGCCGGGGATTGACCCCGACAGGCGTATCCTCAGCCGAGAACGCTGCGGAAAGCCTCGTCGATGCGCGCCGGGTTCCAGCGCTTCAGCGCACTCGGCGCGGCTCCGGCGGCGGTGATGTCCACACCATCGCCCGGTGCCAGAACACGGGTTTCACCGCCCGCCTCGACCTTCACCTCGCCCCGCTCGCAGAAAATGCCGAAAGCGCCCCGGCTCGGCCCGGCGAAGAAGCGTGTGCCGCGCACGCCGATGAGGCCGAAGACCGAGCGAACCTCGATGGCCGTCTTCGGCAGGGCGTCATCCCGGTCGAACACCATGGCGCCGTCGCCCAGCACGAGTTGACCGCCGGAGGCGGCGACAAAACGGTCGATCTTCAGCCGCGCGCTGGCGCCGAGAAAGACATTGGAGCCCCCCTCCATGGCAAGCGCCGCGCGGGCATCCGCCTCTGTCCACACAAGATCGCCAAGCAGCACCTCCGCCCCTGCAGAGAGCTTCCGCCGCTGGTCGATCTGGGCGAAGACGCCGCCGCTGGCGCTGCGCACATCGCCCACCTGCCGTGCCGCCTCTGTAGCGTGCAGCGTGCCGGGCAGGCCAAGGCCCGCCAGAAGCAACATGGAAAAATGCCGTCGATCCATCACGATTTGCCGATCATTACACATGGACTTCCCTTCCCTCCTGAACCGCCGCATCGAACTGCAGCAGGTTGTTGCGTTACGAACAACTGACATTTTCACGGAAAAGCCGGATGGCGCAGTTCCCCCCGAAACAGGCCTCACTCGCCGTGCTCGTCCACCAGCCGGGCGAGTGCTTCCCGGTCGCAGAACAGGCGGTCGGCGGTGCGTTTCAGGGCACCGGTCTTCTCCAGAACACCCAGAGCAACGTTGAGCTTGGGACGGCTGGCACCGATCAGACGGGCGATCTCCGCTTGCGAATAACCGAGTTCCAGCGGTACACGCCCGCTCGCTGAAGACGCCGGGCGGGTGCCGAGTTGTTCCAGCAGAAACCGCGCCAGACGGATTTCGATGCGATGGAGCGCAATGCCCTCCATCTGCGCCGTCGTCGCGCGCAGACGCTTGCACAACAGCGCGATGACCGATTGCGCCAGCCCCGGCCGATCCTTGAACAGGGCGGCAAGGCTCGTCGCCGTAATCGCATGGGCGGTGACATCGGTCAGCGCCGTTGCATCGGCAGAGCGCGGTCCACTGTCGAGAACGGCGATCTCGCCGACCATGTCGCCCGGCCCGGCCACGCGGACATTGAGTTCGCGCCCGCCGGCCGTGGCCAGCGTCAAACGCACCAGCCCGTCTTCAAGGAGGTAGGCCCGCTCACCCCGGTCCCCGGTCAGGAAAAGAACATGGCCAGCTTCGAAATGAACCGTGCGGAAGGCATCGGCGCAGGCCGCGCGGTCATCATCGCCCAGCGCGCCGAACAGTTCCGTCCGGCGGAGAAGCTCATCGAGGGAGGGTCCCTTGCTCATCCGCGTGTCCCACACCCTTCGGTCGTTTCGCTTTCCACCCGAACCGGATTGCCCCGGACGTTTAAAGTCAGGGCCAGACCTTGCCACGGAAACCGGGGGGCGGCAAGCGGGGTCCAGGCGGGTGTCAGGACCGCAGACACCAGGCATCGACACTGGCATGCCGCCCGCGCAACATCAGCCCCGGACAGGGAACGAAGCCCTCGAGCGCCTCCTGTGCCAGTCCCTGTGTCCGCGCCGTATCGACCAACGTGCTGGACAGCACGATCCGGGCTGACAGTTCGCGCGTCACACTTTCCAGCCGGCTGGCCACGTTGACGGTATCACCCAGAACGGCAAATTCCAGCCGCCGGTCCGGTCCGACATTGCCGACGATGGCGCGACCATAATGGGCCCCGACCACGACATGCAGTCCCTCGCCAATGGCATCGATTGCCGTCACGATGGCGCGGGCGGCGCGAATGGCGTTGGCGGCATCCGTTGTTCCCGGCATCGGCGTACCGAAGGTCACCATCACCCCGTCGCCGAGAAACTTGTCGAGCGTGCCGCCATGCTCGAACACCACGCACTCGATTTCGGCATAGTAGCGGCGAAGCAGCGCCAGAACCTCCCCCTCCGGCAGGCGCTCCGCCAGTTCGGTAAAGCCGACGAGATCGGCGAAGAGGACTGCGATGTCATGCGAAGCCGGGTGTGTCAGGGCTTCCGGCTGGCTGGCCAGCCGCTCGACGATGGTCGGCGGGAAATAGCGCGACAGGTTGGCGCGTTCCGCTGCTGCCCACGCCTGCTGGAAGAGAAGCTGGTTGGAGCGCCAGCCCTTCAGGGTCAGCGCCGCAGCCACGATGATGAAGATGACGATTTCCTGGGCGCGCTGGCTCCATTGCACGCCGTTGAGGTCGAGAAAGGCCTGCAGATCCACACGACCGACCAGTCGTGCCGTCTCCTTCGCGGCGGCGGTCAGCATCGGAATTTGATGGCCGAACAGTGCAACCAGCGCCGTCGCCGCCAGCCAGATCACAGCGACGGCCACGCCAAGCGACCAGACCGTGCGCCACGAATAGCAAATCACGGCAAAAGCCAGAAGAAGAAAGAAATGATTGAAGACATTCCAGCGATAACCGAGGGCGGCCGGCATCATATCCGTCACGAAAGGGTTCGGAACCACGGCAATAACGGTTATGATCACGATATCGAACAGGATCAGCCCAACACTGACCCAGGCCCTGCCAATGCTGCGAAATCGCGTCTGAAGCACACCGCTGCCCCAGAAAAGCAGCAGCAGGGCATCGTAATACAGCATGTCCAGGCCGAAATTCATGAAGGGCAGCAGACATGCGATGGTGACGACCGCAAGCTGGCGGCTGACCGAAACGATAGCGTGACCGATCTCGCGTTCGCGGGCGAGCGCACGCATAAGAACCGGGTCCCGTGCCACCATCTTCGCCTCGGCATCGGCGCTGGCCAGAATGCGGCGCAGAAGACCGAACCGGATGGCAGGCAACGGTTGTGCCGACGACACGAAATCTGGCTCGGGCATGGCGCTTCCTCGGTGGGACATCGGGGGTCAGGAGCGTCCGCTCCCGGTTCGAGAGTGGACCGGAATCGCCTTGATCCGCAAGTCGTGAAGCGTGCGCGGCAGGGCAGCCGGACGACAAAAGACGGCCGCCGGAAACCGGCGACCGTTCTCGTGCGCGACTGGGCCAGACCCCGAACAGGCGTGTGGCGGATTGACGCCTCAGGCCGCGAGTGGCTCGAGAATGGCCTCGATCTGCTCGCGATGCGGCTCATAGCGGGCCGGCAACTTCAGCACCTCACCCAGATGGGCCGTATCCTCATCCCGGTTGAAGCCCGGTTCATTGGTGGCGATCTCGAAGAGAACACCGCCCGGCGTGCGGAAATAAATGGCGAAGAAGTAATCGCGGTCGATGACAGGCGTCACCTGATAACCGGTATCCATCAGCGCCTTGCGGACTTCGAGTTGGGCCGCGCGGTCATCGACTGCAAAGGCGATGTGGTGCACAGAGCCCGCACCCTGCCGGGCGAAGGGCGTTTGCGGCAGCGCCTCAAGATCGATCACGTCGGCCCCGTTGCCGCCGGGCATGATGAAGCGCGTCACATTGCCTTCCGTTTCAGCCTTCTGATAGCCCATGAAGCCGAGCAGTTCCGCCGTGGCGGCGGTATCGTGCAGCCGGAAGCGGGCACCGCCAAAGCCACGGATCGCAACCTCCTCGCCGATGCCCGCGCCGGTCCACGGCTTGCGCACATCGTCGGAGGCCTCGATCAGCGACAGGCCATCGCCATCCGGCCCTGAAAAGCGCAGCCGGCGGGCACCGAAGGTGGTATCGGCCTCAAGGCCGATGACATCCTGCGCGACCAGCCGCTCCTGCCAGAAGCCAAGCGAGCCCTTCGGGATCGCGAACTGGGTCTCCCCGACCTCACCGACCCCCGGACGACCGCGCATGACATCCGGGAACGGGAAATAGGTCATGACCGTGCCGGCCGAGCCGGTCTCGTCGCCGTAATAGAGGTGATAGACACTCGGTTCGTCGAAATTCACCGTCTGCTTGACCCGGCGCAGGCCGAGCGTGTCGGTGAAGAACCGGTTGTTCTGGCGTGCATTGCCTGCCATGGAGGTGACGTGATGCAGGCCCTTGATATCCTTGATCATGATCTTGCCTTCCTGTGTATCTCGTTGCTGCCGTTGCGATGGGCAGACAATGCCGCAGCCGGGGCTCGCAAGGAATTGCAATAATAATTGTCATTGAATTTCGATTTTTGAAATAATGTCGACAAATGCCCGACGCCCCGCGCATGCTTCTGCTGGTGACAGAAGACGGGATTTCGCGCCGGTCGGCGGCTGCGCCTTCCCGTGCAGGAACCTTTCTCGCAGGTGGCCGTTTCTTTGGCAAAGTCCCCATGACATCGAGCGAAAGCAAAGAGGAAATGAAAATGGATTCCAGTGTCAAATCACGCCGCACGGCTTCCCTGAAAACACCGACTGCGCTGCCCGAGAAAGCCGTGCGCGATCTCGCCGCCGCCGCAACCACGCTTCTGGCCGATGTGTTCGTGCTCTATATCAAGACCAAGAACTTCCACTGGCACATGAGCGGCCCGCACTTCCGCGATTATCACCTGTTGCTTGATGAGCAGGCCGAGCAGATTTTCGCGATGACCGACGATCTTGCCGAACGGGTCCGCAAGATCGGCGGCACCACGCTGCGTTCCGTCGGGGATATCGCCAAACGCCAGCGCATTCAGGACAACGATGCCGATTTCGTCCATCCACACGAAATGCTTGCCGAGCTGCGTGATGACAACGGCACGCTCGTCGAGAGCCTGAAAGCCCTTCACGATCTCTGCGACGAACATGGCGATGTGGCCACCGCAAGCCTGATTGAAAACTGGATCGATGAGGGTGAGCGCCGCGTGTGGTTCCTGTTCGAAACGCTACGCGGCTCGAACGGCTGACCTCTCAAACCTCTGCCGGCTGTCGTGCGCGTTCGAGATAAAACAGAACCGCGCGGAAAAACTGCCGGAGATACGTGGCGATGGGCCCGTCCGTCGCCACGTCCGGCGTGTCGGCATAAAGCCGGGCAACCTGTTCCAGAAGCGAGATACGGCCTTCGCCGCGCCCCGCAAGCGCCAGCGCGCCGCCCTGTCGCAGGCAATACCAGTCGGCAATCAGGGCGACGAGTTCCACATCCGCCTCGGGAGTGGGCAACGCAGCGCCCGAAGGCCGCGTGCGTTCATCGGCCAGCAGGTCCGACAGCCGCATGCCCTCGATGGCAGCGACCACCTCCGCCGGCCACTCGCGGGGAAAATAGCGATGGCGCACCAGCGCCTGTGTGTGAAGCCGCAGGAAATCCCCGTAATCCCGGGCCGCAAGCACCGAAATCGCGTCACCGCCTGTGCGGGCAGCCTCCCGCCCGTAAAGCGCCATGATATCCCCATCAAGCGGCAGGGCCGACAGATCGGCCGTCTCCACCGCCACCGCCGCGCCCAACGCCTTGACGAAGCAGAAGCCTGGCGGATAGCCGCAAAGCGAGGGCACCGCCACGTTGACGAGATCGCCGCGCCGGCTTTGGCCCGCCACATGCCAATGACCGCTGAAATGCAGGTCGATTCCCGCTTTCGAAACCGCCTCGGCGACCGCCGGTTCGGGCCTCCGCTTCAGGATCGTGCCGCCGGGAAAGAGCCGGGGCTCGTAGCCTTCGCGATCATCGAGCGGATCGATCACCGGATAGTGCGAGAAGGTCAGCAGCGTCTTGCCCGCCGCCTTGGCCCGCGCCGCCACATCCGCCATCCAGGTGAGGATGAAGGGCTTGAGGCGCAGCATGGCGTTCCAGCCCGCTGCGGTACTGTCGATGAAGGCTCGCTTCGACCGGGGTTTGAAGACGCCATTGCGTGGCTCGAACACATTCGCGTCGATCATCAGCAGCCAGAGGCCGTCTTCCGGCTCCACCAGATAGGAGGCATCCATCAGCCGGTGACGGGTTCGCCCATCGGCGGAAACCGCCTCGTAAGTGCGCGCCTCCGGTGCATCGTCAGGGCCGAAAGGGGTTTCCCAATGCAGGAATTCGGGGCTGCGGAAATAGCCTAAGCGCGCCATGGGCAAAAGCCCGGAGGGCATACCCTCGCAGCGAAAATCGGGCGTCACGACCGCGCCCGGCGGCGGCTCGCGGCCATCGCTCGTGACCAGCACGGAAGAGCCATCTGCCCTCAGAAAATCCCCGGAGCGATGACGCCCGAACGGGCCGAAAACATCGTGATTGCCGGGCAGCGCATAAAAGCGCAGGCCATGTTCTTCTTCGTAGCGGGTCAGAAGGCGGGCGAGGCTTTCCGTGGTGCGGCGCTGACCGTCGTCGGTATAGTCGCCAAGCAGCACGACATGGCGAATGCCGCGCGCAACGATCCGCTCAAGCGCTGCCGCAAGGGCGCCCGCGCTCTCGTTGAAAACGCGGGTGGATTCGCGGGTCCGCGCCCAACTGTAGAGCGTCAGGCTGCGATCGCCCATTGGCAAGCCGGGAAGGCCGTAATCGCCCTCGATATCGTGAAAATGCGCGTCGGCGATGACCGCAAGCGAAAAGGGCGGGGTTTCGCCGCCCGTCATCAACCGGCCTTGCGGTAGAAGAAATAGCGTTCCGGGTCGATATGGCTTTCGACCGGCAGGCGCTCAAGGCCCGGCGCATCGAGCGGCAGGCCGCACAGGACGTAACCGCCGGGGGCGAGCATGCCCACCACCATCTGCGGCAGCCAAGTCAGCGTCACCGCATCCTTTTCCGCGTCACCCGTGCCGATATCGGCATGGACGAAGGCGGCATCCCCCCGCATGAAGGCGCGGCCGGTCTCGGCGATCTCACCCAGCACCAGGTCACCCTCCGGCGGGATGGAGCTTTTATGGGCGAGAAGCTGGCGATCGAAAACGACGATGCGGCGACCGGGAAAGTTTTCCCGCAGATGGCTGTAGGTACGGCCATTGCCGAGACCGACCTCGAGGATCGGGCCTTGCGGCAGCGCGATCCGGTCGCGGATGGCGTTCAGCATGTCGCGCTGGGCGCTCATGCGGTTGATGAAACTGTCCAAACGGCTCATGGATCAGGCCTTCACGACGTTTTCGACGACAAGCCCGCAGCGGGCAAACACATTGCGTGTATCGACCACCAGCGGCGCCCATTCGGCAAGGGCGGCATAATCCACGACATCGTGATCGGTGGACACCAGCGCAAGGTCGAAACCACGCACGGTCTCCTCATCGAAGGCGACGCTCTTCAGGCCCATGAGATCGGCATATTCCCGCGTCTTCGGCACCTCGGCAATGAAGGGGTCGTGATAGGCCACATCTGCACCGCGTTCGATGAGAAGTTCGAGCAGACGAAGCGAGGGGCTTTCGCGAATATCCGGCACGTTCTTCTTGTAGGCGAGCCCCATCACCAGCACGCGTGAACGGCTGAGCGCCTTGCCGGCGCGCCGGTCGAGCGCTTCCGCCACCCGGTCCACCACATAATGCGGCATGGCGGTGTTCACCTCGCCGGCCAGTTCGATGAAGCGGGTGGGACGGTCGAACTCACGCGATTTCCAGGTGAGGTAGAAGGGATCGATCGGGATGCAATGCCCGCCAAGGCCCGGACCGGGATAGAAGGGCATGTAGCCGAAGGGCTTGGTCTTCGCCGCCTCGATCACTTCCCACACATCGATGCCCATCGCGTCGTAGACGAGCTTCAACTCGTTCACCAGCGCGATGTTGACGGCGCGGAAAATGTTTTCCGTCAGCTTCACCGCCTCCGCCGTCGCCGTGGTGGACACCGGCACGACCGTCTTCACCACCGCGCCATAGAAGGCGACCATCAGTTCCTGCGCGTCGGCGCCATCGCCCGCCACGACCTTCGGAATGGTCGAGGTCTCGAAATCGCGGTTGCCGGGGTCTTCGCGCTCCGGCGAAAAGCCGAGAAAGAAATCGGTACCGGCGACAAGGCCGGTTTCCTCCAGAATGGGTTTCATCACCTCTTCGGTCGTGCCGGGCCAGGTGGTCGATTCCAGCACGATCAACTGGCCGGGGCGAAGCGTGGCGGCAATCTGCCGGCAGGTCTTCTCGACATAGGAAAGGTCGGGGTCGCGGTGGCGGGTCAGCGGGGTCGGCACACAGATGGCGATCACGTCGCAGGCCGCAAGCCCGGCGAAATCACAGGTCGCGGCGAAGCGCCCGGCCTCCACCTCGCCCTTCAGAATGGCGGATGGCACCGCCTCGATATAGCTCTCGCGCGCCTCGATGGCCTCCATCTTCGCCGGGTCGATATCGAAGCCGGTGACGGTAAAGCCGCCGCGCGCCATGCTCATGGCCAGCGGCAGGCCGACATAGCCGAGGCCGATGACGCCTGCCTTCGCGGTTTTCGATCGAATGGCCGAGAGAAGTCCGGCGGCGGCGGGGGAGGATGACATGGGAGGGCTCCGCGAATGCTGTTGTCTGTCAGTTGCGTCCACACCGCCGCCATGTCAAGGGCGGCCCGGTTCACAGAGCGGTGTCGCGGCGAATAACCGCTCCGGCTCTTGCCTCACGCGCGCTGCCGCGCTCTATAGCAGCCATGAGAATTGCCTTTTACGCGCCGCTGAAATCGCCCGACCATCCCGTGCCCTCCGGCGACCGGTTGATGGCGCGGCAATTGATGCGTGCCCTTGGCACGGGCGGCAATACCGTTCAGCTTGCCTCGGCACTGCGCAGCTTCCACGCCACGCCGGAGACGGTTCTTCCCGATCTCGGCGCTCAGGCCGAAGCCGAAATTGCACGGATTTCGAGAGCTTGGGACACGGATGGACCGCCCGACCTCTGGTTCTGCTACCACCCCTATTACAAGGCGCCGGATCTGATTGGCCCTGCGCTCTGCCGGCGCTTTCACCTGCCCTATGTCACGGCGGAAGCCTCCTATTCGAAGCGGCGCAATCTCGGCTGCTGGGCCCGCCATCAGGATGATTTGAAGACGCTGGTGGAGAGCGCGGCCATCAATCTCTGCTTCACCGAACGGGATCGGGCCGGCCTCGCCGAAGCCGTGCCCGTCGCCCGCCTGGCCTGCATCGCCCCCTTCATCGATGCCGCCCCGTTCCTCGAGGCAATCCCCGCCCCCGAGGCCGGTCACCTGCTGACGGTGGCGATGATGCGGCCCGGCGACAAGCTGGAAAGTTACCGGGCTCTGGCGGCGGCACTGACCCTCGTCCGCACGGACTGGCAGCTCTCGATCATCGGTGATGGCCCGGCACGACTGGCGGTCGAGGCGGCTTTCGCCAGCCTTCCCACGGAGCGGATCGACTGGCGCGGCGAACAGGGCCGCGAAGGCGTTATCGCGGACATGGCGCGCGCATCGCTTTATGTCTGGCCGGGGCATGGTGAAGCCTACGGGCTGGCCTATCTGGAGGCACAGGCCGCCGGTTTGCCGGTCATTGCCGAGCGCATTGCCGGAGTGCCGGAAGTGGTGACCGATGGGCGAACCGGTCTTCTGGTGGAGCCCGGACGCCCCGAAGCCTTCGCCGCCGCCATCGATGCGCTGCTGTTGGACACGGCAAGACGTCAAAGCCTCTCAACGGATGCGCGCCGCTTCGTCTCTAAGGAACGGTCGCTGCCCGTTATCGCCGCACGCCTCGAAACCATTCTCGTTTCCGCACTGGAGTATCCGCTGTGACAGACACGCTTCTTCGCGACACGCTGGACCGCATTGCTGGCGAGGGCCGCACAGTGAAGCTCTGGCTTCGCGATGACGACGCGGTGGAACCGACCGCAGCCCTTGACCGGTTGCTCGATCTGACCGGCGCTCATGACGTGCCGCTGACACTTGCCGTCATTCCCGAGCACACAGGAACGGCGCTTGCCACAAGGCTGGACGACGCGCCGCATGCGCTGGTCGCCGTGCATGGCTGGTCACACCGCAATCATGCGCCCACCGGCGAAAAGAAGCAGGAGTTGGGCGCTCATCGCGGGGAAGAGGTGGTGCTCGCCGAATTGAAGGCGGGCTTCGACAAGCTTCAGGGCCTGCACGGGCCGCGCTTCACGCCCATGCTGGTGCCGCCATGGAACCGCATCGCCGCCAGCCTGCCGCCGCGTCTCGGCGCGCTCGGCTTTACCGCGCTTTCCACCTTCGGCAAGGAAAAGGAAAACGCCCCGATCCCGCTCGTCAACACCCATGTGGATGTCATGGACTGGCACGGCACCCGCGGCGGCCGTCCCGCCGCCGATCTCTTCGCGGAACTGGCCGGATGGATCGCGCGAACGGATGCACCGCCCGTGATTGGCGTCCTGACGCATCATCTCGTTCATGACGAAGCGGTCTGGGCCTTTCTCGAAAGCCTGTTCGCGCTGACCGCCGATCACCCCGCCTCGGCATGGGTGAAGCCGGGCGCGGCCTGACCCCTACCAGGACTTCCAGTCGATCAGGAAACCGCCATCCGTGCGCATCGCTTCGGCGCGGGCGGCCTGAACCTCGGCGAAGGGTGCACGGCGCGGCAGGACCGCCGCCATCATGTCCACGGTCGCGAGCGTGACGCCGGCACCCCGGCAGGCATTGGTGAAGATCAGCGGGCCGGTGGACCACCAGGCCGGGGCATCCGGCAGCGCCGCCATGACGCCCGGCATGGCCTCGATCACCCGGCGAATGACGGGATGGCCGGGCGGCGTGGCGATGAAGGCATTGGCAATCAGCAAACCGCCGGCGCTCGTCAGGCGCGGAATATCCGCCGCAATGGCGGTGAAGCCCACAAGGGCAATGAAATCCTCGAAGCCGGCATCGTCGCGGGCCGGATACCAGTCGGCATCCATGTAGAGGCCGCCGAACCTTTCCAGCACGAGATAGCGCGCCACATCAGCGGCACCGGGGTAATCCCTGCGCGCCATCATGTCCCGGAAGCTCGGATGCGCGTCGAAACCTTCGGCAAGCAGCGCGTCCGCATCCCACAGCCGGTAGTCCATGCCGTGAGCGGCGCAATGCCCGCGCCACGCCTCCACGGCGGGTGGCTGCGGCAGATCGCCGATCCACACCTGATGCAGAACGCGCGGCACTTTTTCACCCGCCAGCTTCGCAATGGTGCGCCGCTCGGCACCGCTGAAGCGGGCGACATCGGCCATGACGGCAGGATCGGGAACGAGGGTGAATTGCAGGCCGGTGACGCGCAATCGGTCTTTGGCGATCTTGGCGAGTTTCAGCCGGGCGGAATGCAGCTTGCGCGGCAGGCTGAGCACGGTCGGCGGCCCCAGTTCGGCGCGCGCCACGAGATCGGCATCGGCGATCAACGCGTCCAGCCGGCGCCCGGCACCGTCGATATCGCCGCTGCGGGCCTGTTCCACACAAAGGTCAATGATCGCCCGGGCGCGGGCGCGCGGAGGGTCCGTGTCGTTCAAATCTCGTCTCCGGCAATCGCACTGCCGCTGTTTACCGGCAAATTCCATGGCTTCGCAAGAGCCACAGGAAGAAGGACCAATCTTCGCGATGGACAGTCCTCGTGCCGCAGAATACGGTATGTTCGTCCAAGGTCTTATACGCGACAAGCGTCAGGCCTGAACGACGCGGTTCCGGGGCGTGAATGGTTCATGAGCGTTAATACTGATTTGCTTTCCGTGGAAACGCTCAAGGTTTCCTTTCCCCTGATGCAGGGCAAGATCGAGGCCGTGCGCTCACTGTCGATGCGGGTTGCGCCCGGCCGTGTGACGGCGCTCGTCGGTGAGTCCGGCTCGGGCAAATCGGTGCTGGGGCGCTCGATCATGGGTATCGAGGCCGATTACGCCGAGATCAGCGGACGGGTGATCTTCAACGACCCGCAGGGTAGCGAGCCGGTCGATCTCGTTTCCCTGCCGCGCAATGGTCGGCAGATCCGCCAGATCCGCGGCAACCGCATCGGCATGATCTTTCAGGAACCGATGACCTCGTTTTCGCCGCTGCACACCATCGGCAACCAGATCGAGGAAGTGCTGCGCATCCATTCCGTCATGACGTCTTCGGAACGCCGGGAGCGGTCCGAGGAGATGCTGGGCCTCGTCGGTTTCGACAATCCCGCGCGCGTCTTCGACATGTACCCGTTCGAACTTTCAGGCGGCATGCGCCAGCGCGCGATGATCGCCATGGCGCTGATCGGCAATCCGGCACTGCTGATTGCCGACGAGCCGACCACGGCACTCGACGTAACGATCCAGGCGCAGATACTGAAACTCCTCAAGGAGCTTCAGGAAAAGATCGGCATGGCCATGCTGCTCATCACCCACGATCTCGGCGTCGTCGCCAGCATGGCTGACGAAGTGGTGGTGATGTATCGCGGTGAGGTGATGGAATCGGGCAGCGTCGAGGATATTTTTCGCAATCCAACGCATCCCTATACCCAGGGGTTGATGGCCGCCGTGCCCGGTTTCGACATGGAGCGCGGGGAGCGGTTGAAGCCGCTGCGCGAAATCAACGTCGATGCGTCCGGCCTGCTCGGCAAGCGGCTTTGCCCGGCAACCGGCACCTCCGATGTGCTGCTTTCGGTCCGCAACGTCAGCAAGACCTTCAAACCCAAACGCTCCGGTGGGCTGTTCGGCAATGCGACGCCGCCGATCCGCGCCGTGCATGACGTGTCCTTCGATGTGCGACACGGCGAAACGCTTGGCCTTGTGGGCGAAAGCGGTTGCGGCAAGACCACGCTCAGCAAGATCCTGATGCGCGGCGTCACCGCCGATGAGGGTGTCGTGACCTATGACGGCGCCGCCGGCCAGATCGACGTTCTCAAGGCGCAAGGCGAAACGCTGCACGACCTGCGCGCCTCGATCCAGATGGTGTTTCAGGACCCGGTCTCCTCCCTGTCGCCACGCATGACAGTGCGCGGCATCATCGGTGAACCGCTTGAAATTCACCGGCGCGGCACCGACCGGGAACGGCTGGAATTGTCCAAAAGGCTGGTCGAATCCGTCGGCCTGCCGGGCTCGGCGCTCGGACGTTACCCGCACAGCTTTTCCGGCGGCCAGCGCCAGCGCATCGGCATTGCGCGCGCCTTGGCACTCGGTCCGGGCCTCATGATCTTCGATGAACCGGTTTCGGCGCTTGATGTGTCCGTGCAGGCGCAGGTTCTGAACCTCTTGAAAGACCTCAAGGGCGAACTTGGACTGACCTATCTGTTCATCTCGCACAATCTGGCCGTGGTGAACTACATGGCCGACCGCGTGGCGGTGATGTATGCCGGCCGCATCGTCGAGATTGCGCCCTGCGAAGCCATCATGCGCAATCCCGTCCATCCCTATACCCGAAAGCTGATTGCCGCCGTGCCGCTGCCCGATCTCGACCGGCCCATCGATTTCGAAACCGCCGGGCAGACCTCCACCTCCGCCAAGGGCGGCTGGGCGCGCCACTTCCTCGATGAGGGCGACCCCGATACGCTGACCCATATCGATCTCGGCGAAGGACACTACGTTCTCGCCCGTCGCAATGCCGATATCGGGGAGTTGAGGTCATGATGAAGCGCCGCACCCTTCTGTCGCTGATGGCCTCTGCCGCTGCCTTCCCGCGCCCGCTTTTCGCCGCCTCTTTCGACAACGAGCCTGAGCCGCTTCGCGAGAGGGTCGCCGCAGGACAATTGCCGGCCATGCGCGACCGACTGCCGAGCGAACCCCGCATCGTCGCGCTCGATGAACCCGGCCTGTCAGCGGGGCAGCCGGGTGGAAGGCTGCGCATCCTCGTCGGCAGCCAGCGCGATATCCGCTATATCCCGATCTTCAGCTACAGCCGGTTGATCGGCTTCGACCGCCATTTCCAGTTCCAGCCGGATATTCTGCGCGCCTACGAGGTCGAGCGGGAACGCGTCTTCACCTTCCACCTGCGCCCCGGCCATCGCTGGTCGGATGGAAGCCCGTTCACCGCCGAGGACTTCCGCTATGTCTGGGAGGACATGTTCCACAACAAGAAGCTGCACAAGGGCGGTATCCCGACCATGTTGCGGGTCGATGGCAAGGAGCCGCGCTTCGAGGTGCTGGACGCGGTGACGGTGCGCTACAGTTGGGACGATCCCAACCCCGATTTCCTGGCCGAACTCGCCTCGCCCGTCGCCACCCGGCTGATGCAGCCTTCGGCCTACATGAAGCAGTTTCATCCGAAGTACCAGACGCCGGAGAAACTTGCCGAACTCATCAAGCAGCAGAATGTGGAGGACTGGGTGGCGCTTCACCAGAAGATGTCGCGTTCGGCCCGACCGGAAAATCCTGATCTGCCGACGCTCGACCCGTGGGTCAACACCACGGCGCCGCCCTCCGGTTACTTCGTCTTCAAGCGCAATCCCTATTTCCACCGCGTCGATCAGAACGGTGTGCAGCTTCCCTATATCGATGAGGTCACGCTCAGTGTCGGCTCGGGCGATCTGATTTCCGCCAAGACCGCCTCTGGCGAAAGCGATCTTCAGGTCACCAATCTGGACTTTTCGGACTATACCTTCCTGAAGAATGCGGAAGAGCGCGGCACCATCGAAGTGAAGCTGTGGAAGCGCACGCAGGGATCGCGGGTCGCGCTCATTCCCAATCTCAACTGCACGGATCTCGTCTGGCGCAATGTGTTCCGCGATGTGCGCGTGCGCCGGGCCCTGTCGCTTGCCATCAACCGCGACGAAGTCAACAAGGCGGTGTTCTTCGGCCTTGGCCAGCCGAGCGCCAATTGCCCGCTGCCCGAAAGCCCGCTGTTTCGCCAGCGCTATCGCGATGCCTGGGCGGGCTTCGATCCCGACCGGGCCAACGCCCTGCTCGATGAGGCGGGACTGACACGCCCCGCGCCGCGGGCCGAACGCCTTCTGCCCGACGGCCGCCCGTGCAGCCTGATTATCGAGACCACCGCCGATTCCGGGTTCGAGACCGATGTTCTGGAACTGGTGACGGACTACTTCTGGAAAGTCGGCATTCGTGTTTTCACCCATGTCTCGCACCGGGAACTGTTCCGCCGACGGCTGCTGAACGGCGACACCGTGATGACGCTGTGGTGGGGCCTCGACAACGGCATTCCCGCCGCCGATATGTCGCCGCGGGAACTGGCGCCGACGACCAACGACCAGAACCAGTGGCCGCTCTGGGGCCTGCACGAGCTTTCGGGCGGCGGCGAAGGCCGCCCGCCGGAACTGGAGGAGGCCCAGGCCCTGCTCGATCTCTTCCACCGCTGGCGCCGGGCCGAAACCTTTGGCGAGCGCGAAGCGATCTGGCATGAAATGCTCGAACTCTTCACCCAGCAGGTTTTCACCATTGGTTTGCTGAATTCGGTTCTCCAGCCGGTGGTGAAAAACCGCAAGCTGCGCAATCTGCCCGAAAATGGCCTGTACGGCTTCGAGCCCACATCCTATCTCGGCGTCTATATGCCGGATACGTTCTGGTTCGAGAAAGGCGCCTGAGATGCTGCGATATATTCTCTGGCGTATCGCCGTGATGATCCCGACGCTGATCATGATCTCCATGCTGGTCTTCACCATCATCGAGCTGCCGCCGGGCGATTTCTTCGAAAGCTATGTGGAGGAACTGCGTGCTATCGGCGAAAAGGCCGATACGCAGGAAATCGAGGATCTGAAGGCGCGCTACGGCTTCGACAAGCCGGCACCGCTGCGCTATTTCGACTGGGTGGCGAATTTCGTGCAGGGCGATTTCGGCTATTCCTTCGAATACCGCATGCCGGTGGCCGATGTGGTGGGCGACCGCGTGTGGCTGACCGTGCTGGTGTCCACCGTCACCATCATCGTCACCTGGCTGATCGCCTTCCCGATCGGCATCTATTCCGCCACCCACAAATATAGCTGGGGGGATTACGGGCTGACGCTCGTCGGCCTCATCGGCATCGCCGTGCCGAACTTCATCCTGGCGCTGGTGATGATGTATTTCGCCAATATCTGGTTCGGCACCTCCATCGGCCACCTGATGGACCCGAGCTTCATCAACGAGCCGATGAGCTGGGCGAAGCTGAAATCCATTCTCGAACATCTGTGGATTCCGGTCATCATCATCGGCACAGCCGGCACAGCCGGCATGGTGCGCCGCGTGCGGGCCAATCTTCTGGACGAAATGCACAAGCAATATGTGACGACGGCGCGCGCCAAGGGCTTGCATCCGTTCCGCACCCTCATCAAATATCCGTTCCGGATGTCGCTGAACTTCTTCATTTCCGATATCGGCTCCATCCTGCCCTCGATCATTTCGGGGGCGGAAATCACAGCCGTGGTGCTGTCGCTTGAAACCACCGGCCCGATGCTGATCCGGGCGCTGCAGAACCAGGACATGTATCTTGCCGGCTCGTTCCTCATGTTCCTTGCGATCCTGACCGTGATCGGCGTTCTCGTCTCGGATATCGCGCTGGCAATCCTTGATCCCCGCATCCGGCTGCAGGGAGGGCGCACGAAATGAGCGACCACACACCCGCCCCGTCCACGCATTTCGTTTCCAGCGCGCCGTTCGACCCCTATCTGGTGGAAGCCGATAACGACAAGAGCGGCAGCCATGCCTCGCAGCTCCGGTTGACCTGGTGGCGCTTTCGCCGCCACAAACTGGCGCTCGTTTCCGCCATCCTGCTTCTGGCCGCCTATCTCGCCATCACCGTGATCGAGTTCCTGGCGCCCTACAACGTCCACACCCGCAACGTCGACAACATCTATGCGCCGCCGCAGCAGGTGCACCTGTTCCACGAGGGCGCCTTTGTCGGGCCGTTCGTCTATGGCCGCACCATGACGCTCGACATGAAGACGCTGCGGCGCAACTACGCCGACGACACCGGCGACGTGCAGAAGCTGCGCTTCTTCTGCCGGGGCGACAGCTACCGGTTCTGGGGCATGGCTGAAGGCAATGTCCACCTCGTCTGTCCGGCTGAGGACGGGGAATTTTTCCTGCTCGGCACCGACCGTCTCGGGCGTGACGTTCTGTCGCGCATCCTCTATGGCGCACGCATCTCGCTCACCATCGGCCTGCTTGGCGTCATGACCAGCTTCGTGCTCGGAATCGTCATCGGCGGGCTGGCCGGTTACTGGGGCGGCTGGTTCGACATGGTTGTGCAACGGGTGACGGAAGTGCTGCAATCGATCCCCAGCATTCCGCTGTGGCTTGCCATGGCCGCGATCATGCCCGCCGACTGGTCGCCGCTCGTCGTCTATCTCGGCATTACCTTCATCCTCGGCCTTCTGGACTGGACGGGCCTTGCCCGTGCGGTGCGCTCCAAGCTTCTGGCCTTGCGCGAGGAAGACTATGTGCTGGCCGCCCAGATGATGGGGGCGAAGAGCCCGCGCATCATCGGCCGCCATCTCGTGCCCGGCTTCATGTCCCACCTCATCGCCAGTGCAACGCTGACCATTCCGGGCATGATATTGGGTGAAACCACGCTGAGCTTTCTGGGACTGGGCATCCGCCCGCCCATCACCAGTTGGGGGGTGTTGCTGACAGAAGCACGCACCATCAACGTCGTGGCCCTTTACCCGTGGCTGCTCTTCCCTGTAATCCCCGTGATCGTCATCATTCTGGCGTTCAATTTCATGGGTGATGGACTGCGGGATGCGGCAGACCCCTATAACTGACTTCTTTTCGACCAAAAGCCTTGGCAGGCACCTCCTAGCCTGCACAAGTCCACAGGAGACTATCCCGATGACCGAACGCACGCGCAAGGCGCGCGTCCTCATGTATAGCCACGATACGTTCGGCCTCGGTCATCTCCGTCGCTGCCGCACCATCGCCCATTCGCTGGTGGAGGATTACCGTGGCCTTCAGGTACTCATCATCTCGGGCGCGACCATAGCAGGCGCTTTCGATTACCGTGCGCGGGTGGATTTCGTGAAGATCCCGAGCGTCATCAAGCTGCGCAACGGCGATTACACGTCGATGGACAAGCACATCAACATGACGGAAACGATGGCGATCCGCCGGTCGATCATCCGCCACACCGCCGAAACTTTCCAGCCCGACATTTTCATCGTGGACAAGGAACCGCTTGGCCTGCGCGGCGAAGTGGAAGACACGCTCCACATGCTGAAGGAGCGCGGCACGACCCTCATTCTGGGTCTGCGCGAGGTCATGGACGCGCCGCATCTGCTCGACGCCGAGTGGAAGCGCAACGACGTCATGCAGAAGATCGGCGCCCTTTATGACGATATCTGGGTCTATGGCCCGCCCGACTTCTACGATCCGCTGACCGGCCTCGATGTGCCGGCCAGCGTTCGTGACAAGATGCATTTCGTCGGCTTCCTGCAACGCAAGGCCTCCATCGAGCGCCCCAGCAATCCCGGCGAGGATTATCTTCTGGTAACGACGGGCGGTGGCGGCGATGGCGCCGATCTGGTGCGCGATGTGATTGCCGCCTACAGGACCGATCCGAGCCTGACCATCAAGGCCGTGATCGTGCTTGGCCCCTACATGCCGCACGAGCAGCGCAGCCGCTTCGTCGAACAGGCGGCCGGTCATCCGCATCTTGAAATCATCGAGTTCGACAACCGCATGGAAGACCGCATCGCCGGCGCCAAAGCCGTCGTGGCGATGGGTGGCTACAATACCTATTGCGAAATCCTGTCCTTCGACAAGCCGGCGCTCATCGTGCCCCGCACCCAGCCCCGGCTGGAACAGCTCATCCGCGCCCGCCGGGCCGCCGAACTGGGCCTCATCAGCATGCTGCCGGAACATGAATCCAGCGACAGCGCACGTTTCGCCACCGCCATCAAGGCGCTTCTCCACCGGCCGCCGCCATCGGCAAGCCCTTGTGCCCGGCATCTTGAAGGTCTGCCGACCATCTCGCGAATGGTCGAGCAATATCTCAACGCCAAGACGGTGTCCGAACCGCTGGCGGCCCGAGGCTGACGCATGCACGCCAAAAGAAAGATCGTCGTCCTCCTGAAGGGCTATCCGCGCCTTTCGGAGACCTTCATCGCGCAGGAATTGCTCGGCCTCGAAAAGGCTGGCTTCGAACTCGAACTCGTCGCCATGCGCCGCCCGACGGACAAGAAGCGCCATCCCGTGCATGACGAAATCCGGGCGCCGGTGCATTACCTGCCGGAATATCTGCACGAGGAACCGCTGCGCGTTCTCAGCGCCCTGTGGAAGGTCCACAAGCGGCCGGGCTTCGGTGCGGCGCTAAAGCAGTTCTGGCGCGATCTGAAGCGCGACGTGACACGCAACCGGTTTCGCCGCTTCGGGCAGGCTGCGGTTCTGGTGGCAGAATGGCCGGCGGATGCCGGGTGGCTGCATGTCCATTTCATCCACACGCCGGCCTCGGTCGCCAGCTATGCCAGCCAGATCGGCGGCGTTCCCTGGACGGTTTCCGCCCACGCCAAGGACATCTGGACCTCGAAGGACTGGGATCTGGCCGAAAAACTCGCCCGCGCCGATTGGGCCGTGACCTGCACCGGTGTCGGCTACGAGAAGCTGAAAAGCCTGGCCGGTGGCCGTAACAATGTGAACCTCAGCTATCACGGCCTCGATCTCGACCGCTTCCCGCATTTCGAGGGCGAACACCCGGCCCGGAACGGCAATGATCCCGCCGATCCCGTGCGGGTGCTCAGCGTCGGGCGCGCGGTGAAGAAAAAGGGTTACGACACCGTGCTGCGGGCGCTGGCAAAACTGCCCGCCGGCCTCAACTGGCATTTCACCCATATCGGCGGCGGCGACGAACTGTCGAAGCTGAAGGCACTGGCCGAAGAGCTTGGCCTTTCCGGGCGGATCACCTGGAAGGGCGCGATGGATCAGCGTGACGTGCTGGCCCACTATCGCGAAAGCGATCTCTTCACGCTGGGTTGCCGCATCACCGCCGATGGCGACCGCGACGGCCTGCCCAATGTGCTGGTGGAGGCGGCCAGCCAGCGGCTGATGGCCGTGGCGACCCATGTTTCCGGCATTTCCGAACTGTTCCAGAATGGCGAAAACGCGTTGCTGGTTGGCCCGGATGACCCAGAAGCGCTCTCGAAGGCGCTGGAGACGGCGGCAACCGACCCGGCGCTGCGCGAACGGCTCGGAACCGCAGCGGAAACACGGGTGCGGCAGGATTTCGACTACCACAACAGCATTCACGATCTCGACCGGCTGTTCCATGAAGCCTGGGCAAGGAGGGACGCATGACCTTGTCCGTCTCAGATACCGGCCAGCGGGGCCGCATTTTCTTCTACGTCCAGCATCTGCTTGGCATCGGCCATCTTGCCCGCGCCAGCCGGATTGCCGAGGCGCTGAAGAATGACGGGTTCGCCGTGACGCTGGTGACGGGCGGCGTGCCGGTGAAGGGCTTTCCCGGCCCCGGCATCGACCATGTACAGCTTCCCGCCGTCGTGGCCGCCGATGGCGGCTTTTCGGCGCTGGCCGATACCGAGGGCAACCCGGTGGATGCCGCCTTCGAACAGCGCCGCACCGCGCTGCTTCTCAAAGCCTTCCATGCGGCAAAGCCCGATGCCGTGATCATCGAGGCCTTCCCCTTCGGGCGGCGGCAGGTGCGTTTCGAACTTCTGCCGCTGATCGAGGCCATCGAGGCGGCGCAACCGCGCCCGCTGCTCTTCACCTCGATCCGCGACATTCTTCAGGAAAACCGCAAGCCGGGCCGCAACCGCGAGACCGCCGATCTGGTGCTGGCGCATTTCGATGGCGTGCTGGTACATGGCGATCCCTCCTTCGTGCGGCTGGAGGATACCTTTGCGCTGGCGGGCGAAATTGCCGAACGCGTCGCCTATACCGGCCTTGTCGCCCCGCTCACACCTGTTCCGGCGTCGGACCGGTTCGACACCGTGATCTCGGCGGGCGGCGGCGCCGTGGGCGCGGCACTCATCGACGCGGCCCTTGAGGCACGCCAAGTTCTCGGTGACCGCTCGTCCTGGTGCGTGATCACCGGCCCCAACCTGCCGCAGGCCGATTACGACCGCTTCGCCGCACAGGCCGATGACGGCGTGACCCTGTTCCGCTTCCGGCCGGATTTCCCCAACCTGCTGCCGAACGCTGAGCTTTCGATTTCGCAGGCCGGTTACAACACGGTCTGCGACCTGTTGCAGGCCCGATGCCGGGCGCTGCTCGTGCCCTTTGCCGCCGGTGGCGAAACGGAACAGAGCGTGCGCGCCGAAAAGCTGGAAGCCCTCGGGCTTGCCCGTGTGGTTCGCGAGGCCGGCCTGACCGGCAAAGCCATGGCCGAAGCGATCACCGCAGCCCGCGCGCTGACCCTGCCGGAGAAGCTCCCGGTCTCGCTCGACGGCGCCACAGAGACCGCCCGCATCATCCGCGCGCGGCTTGATAGGGTCGGGGCCGGATGGGTGACGTGAGGCGGTAAAGGGGTAGAGTTCGGCTTCTACCAGAAACGTCCGTTGGTGGTATGATGCATATGTGCAGCTTTGTGCCATAAGCGGACATTGGCCGAAGGCGGCGCAATGTCCAATTTGGGGCCAAACGGGGATTGAAGGTTTTCGATCTTGAGTGAGGACAGCGGCATGTATTTTCCATGCCACCGAAGTCTGGCTTCTTCCAATTGCAGATGTCTACAACAGTTCGACTATGCCTTGGGATCAGAGGTAATCGCTACGAAAACCACCTCCCGAGCGGATCGGTCAAAGACGAAATTCGTTTGACTTTTCCTACCTCCATCTTAGAGTCGCCTCAGGGTTGAGTAACAAGTCGGGAGAAGAAGGCGTGTCTAGCGATGAGGAAATTCTCAAGGACGCTATAAACGATATCGCAGGCGGCGCGGCGATATGCTTCGTCGGGGCGGGTTTCTCTTGGGGTGCGACTGATGCTCAAGGGAAGGCGGTGCCGAGCGTCGCCGATTTATGTGACGAGATCAGTAGCTTTCCTGGAGTTGAGGCAGATACTGGCGCGCAACTGACTGACCTTGCTGAATTCTGCAATGACGACCCCAAACTTCGCCAGAAACTCGTTGCTCACCTGATCACACGATTGACGCATTGCGAACCGAGCCCGTCTCATAGACTAATTATGCAGATGCCGTGGCGCGCAGTATTCACGACGAATTTTGATGATGTAGCTGAACGTTCTCTGCCGTCTGCCGACAGTGTGGTACTGACACCTGCAACAGATGCCAGAAATCTTAGAGCAGACCGAAAGCCACTTTACTATTTGCACGGTCGCGCGTTAGATTTCCTTGAGGGGCTAGATAACCCGGAGCTTGTTCTTTCAGAATCCAACTATCTTGAGCTTCGCACAAAGAATCGGAGACTTTACTCTGCCTTGGAAAACGAGGTGCATTCTGCGAGCCGGATTTTCTTTATTGGCTATTCGCTAAGGGATACGGAGATCGCGGGCCGTTTGTTTGCCATAGCGGGATTGCGCGAAAAGTCTATCGTGATCTGCGGACCTTCGGAAACAAGCTTTGCGTTAAATAGATTAAAGAAATTTGGAACAGCCCTACCGTTGGGCGTGGATAAGTTCGCAAACCTTTTACCTGCCCCGGCATCGTTGCCGAAAAAGAAAGACAATCTCAACCTCCTAAGATACCTTAAGTTTTTGAAACCACAAGAATCCCTCCAGGTAATCGATTCAACGATGGTTGATCGCTTGTTACTGTCGGGGGATTTTAGTTACGCGGCTTTCGCCACCCAGCAACGCCAGATACATCAATCTCCCGAATATTGCGTTCCTCGCACTAGGCATCTGAAATCGATTTTTGATGGCAATGTTAACCGCTTCATTGTTTCGTCAGACCTCGGGAACGGTAAATCTATATTTTTAGAACAGCTTACATTTGAGGCCCATACGCGAGGATACGAAGTATTCTCGGTAAACACACAACTCCCTGAGGCATTGACCGAACTAGATATGTTATTATTGTCACCCGTTAAAAGGGTTTACATAGTAGACGGGTATCTCCGATATCGTAAGGCAGTAAAACATATCGGTAAGCGACTTCCGGCCTCGGGAATTTTGGTGTGCGCCACAGGTAAAGGCGTGGACGAGTTACTGCATGGAGAGATAGCGGAGGACATGTGTGGCGCTCCGCGCGAGATTGATCTCAACATCTTGGACAGCACCGAGCTAGCTGCGTGGGACGGACTATTGGAACGCTGGGGCTTTTGGGAGGGCCGCATCCAAGAAACTCGTGTCGATCGATTAGAGTTTCTGAGGGCGCGGTGTGGCTCCGAAAATCGATCGATCATTCTCTCCCTTTTTCGCGACACGCGCCTGAGCCGAAAAATAGACGAAATTGTTAATTATTTCCTGCGTCAGAATCCGCAGCACAGCAAAGCTTTTATCGCAGTCCTGATCAATGCACTGTGTCAAAATCACGTCGACTGGTCAAGAATTGCCGAGTGGCTCGAAATCGACAATACAGCATTGAAGACTGATGTTCTTTCATCACCTGTCGGCGATTTCATGAGTGGAACTAGTCGTTGGTACGAGTTTACGTCTACTGAACTCGCATCTTATATCTTGAACCATTACGACTTTGCAATTGATGAGATTGTAGAAGTGTATTCCAAAATTGTCAGGGAAACTGCTTACAGCGCGGATGACCTGCGAGGGGGCTTTGATGCAAGGGAGAACCTCAAAGAACTAATGCGCTTTCGCTTTCTTACGAAGCTGTTTTCGAGCCCAAGCGTCGGCGTGATCGCAATAAATGCCGTATATCAACGTTTGTCGAATGTTCAGCGTATCCGCGAAAATGATCAGTTTTGGCTACAATGGGCGATGGCCCGCATGGAAATTGACGATCTCAACGATGCAGAAACGTACCTAAATACAGCGATCGGATTAGCCAGCAAAAAGGGGGTGGACTACTCGCAGCACCAAATCAAGGATCAGAGAATAAGACTACGGTTTCGGAAATACGGCAAACCTAAGGTAGTTATAAATAAAAAAGAAATTCTTGAAGCTTGCGATGATCTTGCGGTTCTTTTGAAGAATAAGGAAGAGCCCCTTGTTCATCCATTGAGGTCAGCTGCACACATCCTAGATTTCCTGGAGGAAAAGGCAGATAAACTTGATCAGGGGTTAACCGATGCTATTAAAGAAGTTATTGGCTTGATGAAAGACAAGCTGCCTTCTGGTAGTCTCAACAAGTCTCAAAAGGGAGAGACAGAAGTCATCAAAAAGACTGTACGCTCATGTGGTCTAATATTAGCTAATTTGTAAGTTTTGCACATATGGCGTCGTCGAAACAAGCGCGACGTCTGCTTCAGGCATCGGCAACTTCTTGCTCTGTGGCTAATAAGGCGACGTCAAGCCGCGCCGGGCGGGAGAATCCTAATGTCCGCAATGGGCCGAACGCAGACAACTCTACCTGATGCGCGAATATCCCTTTACCCCTTACGCCACCCCAACACCGGACATTCCCCTCCCGGCCCAATTCAGACACAGCCGGCATCTCTGTGTCGCTCACCGAGCAGTTCTCAGGAGCCAACCCCTTCCGAAACAAGTTTCACGAAAGCCCATCGGCATAGCCGCCGCTGCGCTCAGCCCGTCATACCCCACCGCCCCTTCACGCCAACCCAGCGCAAGGGCGGCGCGGGTGTCGCGCTGCACATGCGGAGGCACCAAAGGCCCGCGCCTGACTACTTCACCGCCGCGCAGGCTTTTTCGTCGGCCAGCACGTCCATGCAGGCGGGTGAGCGGCGGAAATCGTCATAGTAGACGGTCCATTCGCCTTCCGCTCCGGCGCGGTAGGGGCCGAACTTGAAATACTGGTTCTTGCCGAGACCGGCATCGCCATGACCGATATGACCGGTCACGGTGGCAATCGGCACCTTGTCGGCGAAGATTTCGATCCGGCCGCTGCCATCAGGACCGGGTAAAGACAGGATGGCGAAATCGATCCAGTCGGTGGAGGCCTTCGGCAGTGGGTTATGGGTCACGACAGAAATCTGGTCAGTGCAGCCGGGGAAGTCCTTTGCATCCTCGGCCGTCCAGTCGGTACCGGAGGCGGCTAGGGCGCGCATCTGCCGGGTCTCCGGCCTGAACCAGACCGGCGTCGCGCCGGCCGGGCACTGGCCGGCAATGCCGCCCGCGGGCGCCGGGCCGCTGCCGATGAAATTGGTTTCCACGGTGAAGAACATCTTGCCGCGATCGAGTCTCAGCGCCAGAAAGGGGCTGAAATCGCCCTCGGCTTCGGGGCCGATCTCGCGTTTCCACTGGGCCATGAGATAGCGGTGGTCATCCTTCGGAACGGGATCGGCCAGCTTCATGGCAAAGCCGAACCAGATCGGCGCATCATAGGGCACGCGCAGCGGCGTCTTCTCCCAGATTTCGGCCCGCTCGCTGCACTCCTCGTCCTTCGGGCCACACTGGGACTGCACGCTCAGCTTCAGCGCGCCGGCACCCGTGCGCTTCACCACGCTCTGGAACGTATAGCTGCCCGCCGCCTGTTCGCTATTGTCACGATAGTAAAGGCCGCCTTCGGGTGCGAAATCCGCACCGTCGAACCCATCGACCAACGGTTGGCGCCAGGCGTCGCCGGCATTGGCCATTCCCGCCAGCAATCCCGACGCGGCCATGACGACAGAGGCGAAATGTCTCAAACCCACGCAAACCTCCTTGCCGGGGCGAAGCAGACATTGCGCCGCCCGATTGATCCATCATAAGCAAGCCCCACTGACCGGCAACACCGTAAAAAGGGGGGATCGCGACCGTCTCAGGCGTAGCGCATGGCCTGCTCGGCGGAGAACAGCATCACCGGCATATCGATGCGCCGACCCTTGAGCGACATGCGGCGGGGCGACACCTCTTCATGCGCAACGCCGGAGAGGAGGATAACGGCTTCCGATGCCGCCACGGCCACATTGAACCGCTTGGCAATCCCTTCGAGACGGCTTGCGACGTTTACGGTGTCGCCAATCGCCGTCAGCGTCGCGACCTTTCCATAACCGACCACGCCGACAATGGCGGGGCCATAATGCAGGCCGATGGCCACTTCCAGATCGATGCCGAACTCGCTCATCAACTGCGCGTTGAGCTTGCGTGTTTCCGAGATGATCTGGGCCGACGCCGCGAGCGCCCGGCGGCACACATCGGCCGGTGCTGTGTCATCGAGGCCGAAAATGGCCATCACGCCGTCACCGAGATACTTGTCGACGCGACCGCCCGCCCCTTCAATCGCCTGCACCAGAATGGAAAAGTAGGAATTGAGCAGGAAAACGATGTCATAGGGCAGCCGGCTTTCGGCAATCGTCGTGAAGTTCCTGAGGTCGGAAAACAGGATCAGGACTTCCCTCTCCCGTCCTGTCTGCAACGCCGTCGGGTCGGAACGCGGTTTGGCCCCGGAGGGCGGTTCCAGTTGCAGCGCCACGACAACATCGTATTCCGGGCGAAGCTGGCAACTCAGCCGCATATCCGAAGGCGCCTGGATGCGCTCGAGCGTGGCAAGCTCCAGCGCATTGGGCTTCGGCACCGGGCCGCTGCTTTCCAGAATGCGGACGCGGCAGGTGGAACAGCGGCCATTGCCGCCACACACCGAGTAATGGCGAACGCGCCCGATATGGCTCGCTTCCAGAATGGTGGTGCCGCGCGGCACGCGCACCTGTTCGCCATGGGCATAGGTCACGACGATGTTCGGTTCCTTTTCGAACAGCGACCGGACCCCGCGCAGGGCGATGACCAGCCCGAGGCCGAGTGCGAACAGGATGTAGACACGGTGTTCGATGGTCTTGAGGTCGTATAGCTGCGCCGGGGCAAGCCACACACCGCCGAGTTCATCGGGCAGGCTTCCAAGCTCATCGACAGTCGGCGTATCGGATGGCGCCAGTCGCTGGGCCGTCGCACCGATGCCGGCAAGGGCAAGCGTGGGCACGATAATGGACAGCGCAAACAGGCCCTGCCGAAAGCGGGGGAACCAGTCCCGATGACTGATGGCGGCGTGAAGGCCGATACAGCCATGCAGCCAGACGAGCATGACCGCCGTTATCATCTGAAGGCCGAGCATGCCGCCATTCGCCCACATCGCTCGCAAGACGATATCGTAATCGCTGTCGGTTCCCTTGAACATGACGGGAATGCGCGCCGCGATCACATGCTGCGCGATCAACAGCGGCACGAGCATGCCGGAAATGATCTGGATGTTGCTGACGAAACGCCAGGCAAACGAGCGGCGCAGATAGAGAAGGCGCAACGCCAGCAGAAAGTGGGTCGTCAGCGCGCCATAAAGCAGGATGACGCCGAGCGGATTCCGCCAGATCATCTTGAAGTAACGCAATGCGGCCCCCGCCGCTTCCTCCGAAACCAGAAGCAGCGCGTGGTTGAGCAGGTGCATCGTCACGAAGGTGGACATGATGACGCCCGTGATCAGCCCCAGCTTGCGCGCGGCCTTGTCAGGTAGAAACGGACGCACGGGGTTCGCCATCGGCGGGTGACCTTTCGAATCGGATGTAAACACGCCGTCCCTGCGCTACTGCTGCGCCGAAACGGAGGCAAGAACGGCTCACAATTGCGTCAGAGATCAAAAACCTGCCCGTCGCGGACGACATCGATCCGCTCGAAGCGGGCGCGGGCCAATTCGCCGATGCGGTCGAGATCGGCATCGGTGTGGAAGAAGGAATGGTGGATGAGGCCGATATGACGCGCTTCGGCCGCGGAAGCCAGACGGATCGCCTGCTGCCAGGAGGAATGGCCGAAACCGGCATATTTGTCCATTTCCTCATCCCCGAAGGCCGCATCGTAGAAGAAGATGTCGGTCTTTTCGATCAACCGCAGAACATTGGCATCGAGTTCGCCGGGCACATGCTCCGTATCCGTGATGATCGCCACGCTTCGGCCCGCAAAAGTGACCCGGTAGCCGACCGCACCGCCGGGATGGTTGAGCCGCGCGGTTTCGATCTCGATCCCCGGTGCCGGTTCCAGCCGGTCACCGGGCCGGAAATCCAGATAACGGATATCGGCCTTGAGATAGCCGGGATCGATGGGAAACAGCGGCGGCTGCATCAGATGCGCCAGAATCTCCCGCGTCGACATGGTGCCCTCAAGGTGACCGGACGCGATGCAGGCGCGGGTGTGCGGCTTGTAGAGAGGGGCAAAGAACGGCAACCCCTGAACGTGGTCGTAATGGCTGTGGGTCAGGAAAAGATGGATTTCCCCCACGCTCTCACCAACCAGACGCTTGCCCGCCGCAACGATGCCGGTGCCGCCATCGAAAATCAGCACCTCATTGCCGCAACGCATCTCGATGCAGGTTGTGTTACCGCCATAACGGGCGAATTCGGCACCGCAAAGCGGGGTCGAGCCACGCACGCCCCAAACGGTCACCGTAAATTTCTCATTCCGGCCAGCCGCCGCTGCACCGGTTACCGTATCACTCATTTACCCCCCAGAAACACAGGGCCCGCCCGCAAAAATCAGGCACTTTCATGCGCGCTCTTGTGTTTCGCCAGTTCCATCGTCGTGTTCGTCAGGCGGGTGGAAAGAACCTTCAGCACACCGAACATCATGCTCGGGCAATCCTTCATCAGGTTCAGGAACTCCTGCTTGTCGATGCGCAGCGTCTCGAGCGGCGCGGACGCCGTCACGGTCGCAGTCCTGTAGCCATCGTTCAACAGCGCGATCTCGCCGATGATCGAATTCCTGTCCGCCGTTGCGACCTTGACGTCGCCGTGCGGTGTATCCACGGTCACGTCCACCGTGCCGCTCAGGATGACATAGGCCGCATCACCGGGATCACCCTCGCGAAACAGCACCTGCCCCGGTGCGAAGCGCATGTGATCGGAGGTAAACGCCAGACGTTTCAGCTTGGACGGATCAGCCGATGCGAAGAAAGGCAGGCTCCGCAGGCATCGTACCTCATCATCAAGTATCATTGCACACCTCCTGGACCGGTCGGTCGCCTTCGCGTTACCTGACGATCAGTTCGTTCAATATGCCGTCTTCTGCACGCATCAGTTCATCGTGGGTTCCGTTTGCGCGCACTTCGCCATGGTCGAAAATGACGATACGCTCAAAATGGTTACTCAGCCTAGGATTAGACAAGACCCAGATGATAGTGCATCCATTGGAATGGCTGCGCAAGAAAGAGATGACGTTCTTGACAAGTTGGGCCTGCAAATTCGGGTTAAGGCCGGGCAAAGGCTGGTTCAGCGTGTAGTAATCGCCGCGCCGGATGATCGCCCGCGCTACATTGAGCTTCTGCCGCTGCAGGATCGTCAGGCGCTTGCCCCCCGGCCCCATCTGGAAATCGAGCCCGACGGTCAAAAGATCATCGTAGAGACCCTGCTCCGTCGCCAGTTTCTTGATGAGCGAAAGGATGCGCGAATGGGAATCCGCGTAGACCCGGCTGATCTTGCCGAAAACGATGTTTTCCAGAAGCGTGGCGGAGGACTGGTACTCTTCTTCATTGTAGCGGGCGATGAGCGCCTGCAGGTTCGGCGGCAGGTTTTCGTAGAACCGGTGCCGGGCCTTGACGATCTTCGCGCGGATCTCGTTGGTCAGAACGCCGAAGCGGAAACGGCTTTCCACGTAGGAGAAGGCGGTCAGGAAGAGGACGCGGCGCTGCTCCTCGTTGGCCTCTGAAAGACGCTTGCCCTCGATCTCCTTCTGGATACGGCCATATTCAGGAACCTCGCGGTCTTCCAGCAGCAGCATTTCCGGCAGAAGCGGATTGTTCTGCTGCTCGTCGCCGAACAGTTCCACCATGGTCGCGACAATCTTCCGGCCCATTTCGAACAGTTGTTCGGCCAGTCCGTCTTCCGAAACGACAGAGCGGAAATAGGCGCTGGAAATGATCGTCCGCGCGGCCGCATCCCCGCCGATCAGCGCGCCGAACAGGAGGTTCTCGGCAATCGTCGCCTCGCTGTTGTAGGCGTCGAATTCGAAGGGCACGACAAGTTGCGGCAGGTCCAGTTCGATCAGTTCGCTGCGCAGGGTCTTGCGCGCCTCGATGGCGAAGCGGGCAATGGTTTCACGTTGCTGCGGATCGATGACGCTGCGCATGCCAAGATCGAAAACGTCCTCGGTCAGAAGAACCGTATCGAGCGCCGCCAGCATCCAGTCGCGCAGAAGCTCGCCATCGGCAACGGTTGCCTGACCGGCAACGCTGATCCATTCGCCTTCCGTATCGAAATCGACATTTCCGGCAAGGGCCGCCTCCTTGACTTCCCAGCGGCGGCGGGCAGCACTCTGCCCTTCGCGCTCCAGCGGCCGGAGCGGCGCGTGCTTGAGGCCGTAAAGCAGGTTATCCCTCAGACAGCCATCGAAGAAATAGGACTCGGTCGAGACGTAGCTGATGCGCCGTCCGGTGGTGGATTCGGGCAGGTCGAGAATATCGATGTCGCCGAGACTGACCTTGCCGGAGGTCTGCCAGATGGCACGACCGAAGGCCTCGGCGACGGCAACGGCCGTCGAGCCGTTGAGATCGAGGAAAGCGACGGTCTCGCCCTTGCCGATTTCGAGCGTGACTTCGTGGGCAAGACGGCCGCCGCTGTCGTCGTTCAGCGTCAGGCGGCTGGCGGCCAGCGGGCCGGGCAAGGGTGGCGGCACATCCGTGAAAACACTCTGGATGCGTTCCGGCAGAATGGTATCCGACTGGAACTGCTCGACCACCTGCTCGAACTTCACCTGCACGTCCTGACGTCCCTGATCCCAGTCGATCAGATCCTTCAGCGGGCTTGGCAATTCCTTGTAGGCATTGATGACGGCGACGAGCTGGCCGACGTCGAGACTGCCCTTCAGCGTCAGATAACCGCCGATGCTGTAGAACAGGAACGGCGTGACCTGGGCGAGGAAGTTGTTGATGAACTTCACCATGAACTTCCACTGATAAAGGTCGTAGCGGATGGCGAAGATCTCGCCAAGCCGCTTGGCCATATCGGCGCGTTCATAGTTCGAGGTGTCGTAGGCGTGGATGGTGGTGATGCCATCGACCATTTCACCGACCCGGCCCGCCAGCCGACGTGCGGTCAACTGGCGCTGACGGCCAAGCCGGATAAGCCGGCGGCGCATGCGCGGAATGATGCCAAGCTGAAGCATGGCCATGCCGACCGCAATCATGCCGAGCCAGAAATTCTGGGCGAGGATGAAGGCAAGCGCGGCAATAACCTGACCGCCGAGCATGGCCGGTGCAACGAAGGCATCGCCGGCGAAACCGCCGAGCGGCTCCACCTCGTCCTTGATCATCGTCGCGACTTCGCTGCTCTTGGTCCGCTTGAAATAGCTGGGCGGGAAACGCAGCACCCGGTCGATCAACTGGAAGCGGATGCGACGCAGCAGGCGCTCGCCCAGCCGCCCCTTATAGGTGTTGATGACGTATTTGAAGCCGTTGTTGATGACCACCAGCGCCAGAAACTCGAAGCTCAGCGCCATCAGCATCGACAACCGGTCCAGCGGATAGCCGGCATAGATGTTCAGGTGGCCGATCAGCGGCAGATCGAACCCGACCTCGAAGAAGGGTTGCAGACTGTCGGGCGTGCCGAAACCATCGCCCTGGATGGGACCGTTGATGATCTGCTTCGGCAGGTCGAGCGACAGGAAATAGGGGATCATCGACAGGGCGACGATCGTCAGAATCATGATCTGCTGACGCCAGGTATGCTTCCAGATGTAGCGAGAAAGTTGTTTTTCCATGGAACGCAAGAGTTGACGTGAGCGATTGCTTCCGTTCGTTTCTATTCACCTGCCGGCGGTTTGTCAAAAAACGCCGGCAATACTTGTTCTGTGTGTCGCGTCCCGGCCCCGGTCCCCTTCGGCACCGGCGACATCGCCGCGCCAGGCCCGGTACCAGCGAACGAATTCCCCGACCCCGTGCTCCAGCGGAATGGCGGGCGCAAAGCCCGTCAGCGCCGTCAGCAGCCGGTGATCGGCATAGGTTCGCGGCACATCGCCCTGCTGCATCGGCAGGAGGCGGCGAACCGCCGGACGGCCGACCGCCTGTTCAACGGTATCGACAAAACGAATGAGTTCAACCGGCTGACCGCCGCCGATATTCACCACGCGGAACGGTGCATTGTGCGAAAGCGTATCCAACCCCTCGCCCGCGCGGTTTTCCTCCGATGGCGGCACATCGGCGAGACGCAGGATCGCCTCGACCAGATCGTCTATATAGGTAAAATCCCGGCTCATGCGACCCTCGCCGTAAATTTCGACGGGCCTTCCGTTGAGAATGGCATCGGTGAACTTGAACAGAGCCATGTCCGGGCGCCCCCAGGGACCGTAGACCGTAAAGAAGCGGAACGCTGTCGTCGGCACCTTGTGCAGATGGGCGTAGGAATGCGCCATCACCTCCATCGACTTCTTGGAAGCCGCATAAATCGTCAGCGGCTCATCCGCCCGGTCAGTTTCCGCAAAGGGGATATGGTCATTGGCGCCGTAGACCGAGGAACTCGAGGCCAGCAGCAGATGGCGGGGACGCACCGCCTTCGCCAGTTCCAGCACATTCCAAGAGCCCACGATGTTCGAGGACAGATAGGCTTCCGGCGCCTCGATGCTATAGCGCACGCCGGCCTGCGCCGCCAGATGCACGATAACGTCCGGCCTGTCGGCCGCGGCCCGTTCCAGCGCCTCCCGGTCCTCGAGCATTGCGGTTATCCCGGTAAAGCCGGCAAAGCGTTCGAGAATGGCGTTGCGCTGTTCTTTCAGGGCAACATCGTAATACGGCGTCATGCCATCGAAGCCGGTGACGGCATGGCCGGCCTCCAGCAGCCTGCGGGCCAGATGGAAACCAACGAAGCCCGCGGTGCCAGTAATCAAATAACGCATTGCCTTTTCCTTGACCGCGCTCGCATTGTCCCCTGTCCGGCACGGGCAAGGGACAATGCGCCTGAACCTCAAATCCAGACGCTATTAACGCTATTTCAACGACAGGACAAAGGCTACCTTCCAACGGGACGCCGCCTTGTGCGTTCATCGTCGGATTTTGGGGCTTCCAGACCGGTCATCTGACCGGCACAGGAAAGGCCAGACGGCTTCGGGCGGCTTCAATGCCCCAGGGCTGCCTCATCGATCAGCACCCGAACCAGTTCGCCGGCCGGGAGCTCGCGCGAAAGCGGTGCGCCCTGCCCCGCCCAGTGCGCGGCGAATTCTTCCACGCCGCAACGGGACGCGGCGGCATGCAATTGCTTGGCGGCATCATAGGCTACGGGATAGGCGGCAGGCCGTGCACCCGGCCCCTCGCAGGCTTCGATGAAGCGATTGACAATCCCCCGCGCGGGGCGGCCGGAAAGCACCGCCGTCAGCCGCGTACTGGCGGCGCGCCCGCTTTTCAGGTGGGTGCGATAGCCCGCATTGGCCGAGGATTCCGGACACAGGATGAAGGCGGTGCCAAGCTGTGCCGCAGCGGCGCCAAGATCGAGGGCCGCCCGGATTCCCTGCCCGTCCATGATGCCGCCAGCAGCAACAACCGGCAGTCCACTGCTGCGGACAAGAAGCCGGGTCAGGACCAGCGTGCCGAGCCGTTCATCGTTTGCCGCGGGATCGAACACGCCGCGATGACCTCCGGCCTCAATGCCCTGAGCGACAATGGCATCGATACCAGCGGCCGCGATCGCCTCGGCCTCCCGCAGGTTGGTGGCCGTCGCCATTGTCCGGATACCGGCATCGCGCAACGCGGCGATCCTGTCGCCTTCAGGCACGCCGAAGTGAAAGCTGACCACGGCGGGCCGCGTCTCAAGCAGCACCTGCAAGGCGTCGTCATCATCGAGAAAGGTCTTGTAGATTTCCATTATCCCGACGGGCACGGCAGCGCCGAATTCCGCAAAAAACGGCGCCAGACGGGCAAGCCAGGCCGCCTCCAATCCGGCATCGCGCCGGGCCGGCCGATGGCAAAAGACATTCACGTTAAACGGCTTGTCGGTCGTGGCACGGGTCGCCTCGATCATCGCGCGTGCCTGCTCGGGCGTACTGGCGCCGATGCCGAGAGAGCCCAGACCACCGGCATTCGATACCGCCGCCGCAAGAGCCGGGGTTGAGACCCCTGCCATCGGCGCCTGAATGAGCGGTACGGTCAGTCCCAGCCTATCAAACATCGCAGCTTGCTCCATAAATTCCAGAACATGGAATTCACATTGACTTTAATTCTCTATTTGAGAATAAATGAATTGCCATTTTCCGCAAGAGAGAATTCCGAATGGACCACGCCTCGCTTTGTGTGTTTCGCGCCGTCGCCCGTGAGCAGAGCGTGACACGCGCTGCCGCGTTGCTTGGGCGCGCGCCGTCGAATGTCACGACCCGCATTCAGCAGATCGAGGCCGAGCTTGAAGTTCCCCTGTTTCAGCGTGATACCAGACGCATGCTGCTGACGCCCGAGGGCGAGACATTTCTCGATTACGTCGAACGGATTCTCAATCTCGCGGATGAGGCGCTGCAGATGGTCAATCCACGCACGCCGGCCGGCGTTTTGCGCATCGGGTCGATGGAGGCGACGGCCGCCACACGTCTGCCCGTGCCGCTCGCGCAATTCAATGCGGCGTGGCCTCAGGTCACGATCGACCTTACGACCGGGCCGAGCCGCTCGCTGATCGATGCCGTGCTTACGCGGCGCATCGACTGTGCACTGGTTGCCGTCACCGGCAATCGTGAATGGCCTGCCCCCGGCGAAGTGGATCTCGTGCCGCTTTTCCACGAGGAGCTGGTTTTGCTGCTGCCGCCCGGCCATCCACAGGTTGAACATCCGCAGGATGTCAGACCAAAAGCCCTGGCCGCCTTCGCGCCGGGCTGCACCTACCGCATGCTGGCGGAGGCCTGGATATCAGGGCATGGCGAACCGGCAGGCCGGTTTCGCATCCACGAGGTTCGCTCCTATCACGCCATGGTCGCCTGCACGGCGGCGGGATCGTGTTTTTCCATCCTGCCGCGCCGCGTGCTCACGCTGATGCCCGATGCCGCTTGCTTCACGGTGAAGCCGCTGACAACGGCCACAACCAGCCTCGCCACGCGCCCCGGATACGAAACCCCCGCCTTCCAGGCTTTCCGGACAATCCTCGAGACCTTCGCGGATGCAGACGGCGGGCTTGGCGTTCATTCAGGTTGAACAGCGGGCTCAGAGGCCGTCTTCCTTGGGCCGGCTGACATCATCGAGGACTGAACGTAACATCAGTTCATCACGGCATTGCGCCGGTCCGCCTCCCGGGCCAGAATCTCGCCCGCCGCGTGGTCGGCAATCGGGATACGGAGATTGGCGGAAAGATCGCCCGCCGCAATCAGCGCATGATAGCGGGCGCAGCAAACCCTCAGAAACGACGTGAAGTTTCCAAGATCATGATCCGCATCCATGGCTTCATGCCACATGCGGGTAATGAGCTGCGCGACCGTCATGCCGTCGCGCCGCCCGATCTCGGTCAGCGTGTCCCAGAAATGGTTCTCGATGCGGATCGACGTCGCGACGCCATCGATGCGCAGACTATGAGTTCGGCTTTGCCACTGGTTGGCATCCGCCCTGATAAAGAGTTCGCACATCGAGAGCCTCCCCTCCCGCGATGGCTAGAGAATAGCCAGAAACTGCTTCAGCCAGGCCGGATGGGCAGGCCATGCCGGCGCGGTCACCAGATTGCCATCGGTCACAGCCTCTGTCACGGGAATATCGGCAAAGGTTCCGCCCGATGCCGTCACCTCGTAGGCGCAGGCCGGATAGGCCGAGCAGGTGCGGCCCTTCAGGACGCCGGCGGCCGCAAGCAACTGCGCACCGTGGCAAATGGCAGCAACCGGTTTGCCCGCCTCGAAGAAATGCCGGACCTTGACCAGTACGGCTTCATTCATTCGCAGATATTCCGGTGCCCGGCCGCCGGGCACGACCAGCGCATCGTAGCTGGCGGCATCGGCCGTGTCGAAATCGGCGTTCAGCGCGAAGTTGTGGCCGGGCTTTTCCGAATAGGTCTGGTCGCCCTCGAAATCGTGGATGGCCGTCTTCACGGTCTCGCCAGCCTTCTTGCCGGGGCACACCGCATCCACCGTGTGGCCGGTGGCCAGCAGTGCCTGGAACGGAACCATGGTCTCGTAGTCCTCGGTGAAATCACCGGTAATCATCAGGATCTTCGCCATCGCACATCCTCCCTTGCTGATGGTTAGAGCGGCAGGATAGAGCGACAATGGCAAGGCTGGGTGTTATCCCGATACTACGCGACGCAAAGGCACAGGTGACGGCCCGTTGCGCCAATGGTCCCCATCTCTTTTGCAAAATGGCTCTTAGGGTCAGCCGCCCGCCGACTGTATTCCGGTTGCAGAGTTTCCTGTGAGCGGAAGGGTGAAAAGACCATGAACGATACCGTCAACGAGGCCAAAGCCCCGAGCGACAAGACGCGGCTTCGCCGCTATAACTGGCTGGCGAAATACGACCGGGACACGATCAATGCCGTCATCGATGGCGGGATCGTCTGTCAGGTCGGCTATGTCATCGACGGCATGCCCTACGTCACGCCGACGAACCACTGGCGCATCGACGATTACGTCTACTGGCACGGTTCCTCGGCCAGCCGCATGCTGAAGGCGCAGCAGAAAGGCATTCCGGTCTGCTTCACCGTGACCCATCTCGATGGCATCGTCTTCTCCCGCGCCGCCTTCAACCACAATATCCAGTATCGCTCCGTCATGGCCTTCGGCGATGCGGAACTGTGCGAGGAAGAGGTGAAGCGTGCGGCACTCGCCACCTTCACCGACCGTCTGGCGCCCGGCCTGTGGGACTATGCCCGCCTGCCCGCCGAACAGGAGTGGAAGGCGACCAAGGTTCTTCGCATGAAGCTGGACGAGGTGTCGGCCAAGGTCTCCGACAGCCTGCCGGGCGAGGATGACGAGGATTACGCCAGTGACCGCTGGGCCGGCTCCATCGCGCTGAAGACGGTGCAGATGGAACCCGTTGCCGATCCGAAGCTGCGTCCGGGCATCGAGATGCCGGATTTCGTCAAGAACTTCCGCTATGTCGGCGTGAAATAAGCAAACGCGGCGGCGCTGATCTGGTCGCGCCGCCGCCCTGCCCGCAAGCGGCACCTGAAACCATTCCCATTTCATCGGAACGAACGCTGCGGCGAAGCCATGGCGGGCGCTCCCTTTTGCCAATGGCGCGCGATCAACGCGTGCCCATGGAGGGCTTTCGCATGGCTTCCTTTCATCAGGAAACGGTTCTCTCCGTCCATCACTGGACCGACAGGCTCTTCTCCTTCACCACGACGCGGGATATGTCGCTGCGCTTCTCCAACGGTCATTTCACCATGATCGGGCTGGAAAGCGAGGGCCGCCCGCTGCTGCGCGCCTATTCCATCGCCAGCGCCAACCATGAGGAACATCTGGAATTCCTCAGCATCAAGGTGGAAAGCGGGCCGCTCACCTCACGGCTGCAGCACATCAAGCCGGGCGATGCGCTGATCGTCGGCAAAAAGCCCACCGGCACGCTGGTGACGGACTATCTACTGCCCGGCAAGCGGCTTTATCTGCTGGCGACCGGCACCGGCCTTGCACCCTTTCTCTCCATCATCCGCGACCCCGAAACCTATGACCGTTTCGAACAGATCGTCCTGGTCCATGGCGTGCGGGAGGTGAGCGAGCTTGCCTATCATGACTATCTGACGGAGGAACTGCCGAAGGACGAGATCATGGGCGAACTGGTGAGCGGCCAGCTTCTCTATTACCCCACCGTGACGCGGGAAGCCTTTCGAAATCAGGGTCGCGTCACCACGCTGATCGAAACGGGCAAACTGTTCGATGATCTTGGCCTGCCGGCGCTGAACCGTGACGAGGACCGGGTCATGCTCTGCGGCAGCCCGGCCATGCTGGCGGACCTCAAGGACATGCTGGAAGAGCGCGGCTTCAAGGAAGGCAATACGTCGACACCCGGCGATTTCGTCATCGAGCGCGCTTTCGTCGACAAGTAATTCCGATTGTTCCCCCAACTTGGCCGCCCCCGTTGAAAAGGAGGCGGCCCTTTTTTCGGTCAGTAGGGCAGCGGGAAGCGGCGCGTCATGGCCAGAACCTGCGAGCGGATCGCGGCTTCCGTCTCCCCCGTATCGCCGCCGGCCTTCAGCGCCTGAAGGGCTGCGGTGATCATGCCGCCGATAGCGGAGAACTCGGCGGGGCCGAAGCCGCGCGTCGTGCCGGCGGCGCTGCCGACGCGAATGCCGGAGGTGACCATCGCCTTTTCAGGATCGCCCGGCACGGCGTTCTTGTTGAGCGTGATGCCGCAGCGCTCCAGCATGGCTTCCGCCGCTGCCCCGGTCACGCCGAAGGGGCGCAGATCGACGACAGCCAGATGCGTATCCGTACCGCCCGAGACAATGGGCAGGCCACCTGCGGCCAATGTCTCCGCCAGCACCCGGCAATTATCGATGACCGCGCGGGCGTAATCCCCGAACGCGGGCAGAAGCGCTTCGCCGAAGGCCACCGCCTTGGCGGCGATCACCTGCATCAGCGGCCCGCCCTGAAGACCGGGAAAGATGGCCGAATTCACCTTTCTGGCGATGTCCGGATCATTGGTGAGGATAATGCCGCCACGCGGACCGCGCAGCGTCTTGTGGGTGGTGGAGGTCACGACATGCGCATGGGGAAAGGGCGAGGCGACCGCCCTGCCCGCCACCAGCCCGGCGAAATGCGCCATATCCACCATGAACACCGCGCCAACCGCATCGGCAATCGCCCGGAAGGCCGCGAAATCCGGCATGCGGGAATAGGCGGAACCACCGGCGATGATGAGCTTCGGGCGATGTTCGAGCGCGAGACGTTCGACCTCCGCCATGTCGATACGATGGGTTTCGGCATCCACGCCATAGCCCACCGCATTGAACCAGCGGCCCGAAATGTTCATCGTCGCGCCGTGAGTCAGGTGCCCGCCGGCCTTGAGATCGAGGCCGAGGATCGTATCGCCCGGCGAAAGCAGCGCCAGATAGACCGCCTGGTTGGCCTGACTGCCGGAATGGGGCTGCACATTGGCGAAACCGCAGCCGAACAGGTCTTTGACCCGATCGATCGCAAGCTGTTCAATGGCGTCCACATGGGCGCAGCCGCCGTAATAGCGGCGGCCGGGATAACCCTCTGCATATTTGTTGGTGAGAACGCTGCCCTGCGCCGCCAGAACGGCGGGGCTTGCGAAGTTTTCCGAGGCGATCAGCTCGATGGAATTCATCTGCCGTTCGCGCTCGAAAGCGATGAGGCTGGCGATCTCCAGATCGGCGGCCGGCAATGTCCGGAAGGCTGCCATCATGATGGGCGCCTCCCTCAGGCCGGTATGCGCACGCACAGCCCTTCAAGGGCAGGCGTGATGCGGATCTGGCAACTGAAACGGGAGGCGGGATTGCCGTCCGTTTCGAGGTCGATCATCTCGGCCTCCTCCTCGCCGGGTGCGGGAAGCACCGCCATGGAAGCGGGATCGACGTGAATGTGGCAGGTGCCGCAGGAGAGCGAGGCCTCGCAGGAGCCCTTGATGCCGAAACCGCCGGCGCGCAAAACCTCCATCAGCAGATGGCCGTCGGTCGCCTCCACCGCCTGCTTCAGGCCAGCCAGATTCGTTACAAAAATCGTCGTCATGGTGTTTCCTCTTTTGTTTGTTGGGGAGAAAAGGCCCGGAACGCTGTCCCGACGTTCCGGGCAAAGGATCAGCCGAGCATCGGCGGGCAGCGTCGATGCAGCGGGCGGGCCCGTTCGATGGCACGGGCGGCGCGCAGAATATCTGCCTCCCCGCCCATGCGACCGATGATCTGCACGCCGACAGGCAGGCCTGCCGCCGTGAAACCGATGGGCACGGAGGCCGCCGGCTGGCCGGTCATGTTCCAGGGATAGGTGTAGGGACACCAGTCCCAGTCTTCGTTGGCGTAACCTTCCGGCACGTCGCGTTCCGCCGCATAGGCCGGCACCGGCATGACCGGCCCGACCAGAAGATCGTAGCGTTCGAAGAACGCCTTCGATGCCGCCGCGATCGCCATGCGCTGTTCCATGGCCTGCATGTAACCGAGAAGATCGACCGTCGCGCCGGACACGCCGACGCTGCGGATCAACGGATCGAGCAGCGGGCGCTTTTCCGGCGTCGTACCCTCGACAGCGGCGAAACAGGCCGTTTCCCAGAAGACCCTGAAGGGTGTGAAGGGATCGACCGGCCAGAGCGGGTCTTCGCGTGTTACCTGCGCGCCGGTGGCCGCGAGAAGCGGAACGGCCTCCTCTACCAGCACATCACTTTCCGGGTCGGTGAGCGGTGCGGTGCAGCCGAGACGCGGCGAAAAGGCGATCCTGAGGCCGGAAATATCCGGTTCCGCCAGATCGGCGGGCAAGGCAAAGGGCACCGGCCATAGATAGGGATCGCGCGGTTCGGGCCGGCTGATGATGTCGAGCATGATCGCGGCATCTTCAACTGTGCGGGAAAGCGGCCCGACGACGGAATGCGGCATGTCGATATCCGGCGGGAAGGCCGGAACGCGGCCAAACCCCGGCTTGATCCCGAAGAGATTGGTATAGGCGGCGGGAATGCGGATGGAGCCCGCCCCGTCGCTGCCGAGCGCCACCGGGCCAAAGCCGAGCGCCAGTGCCGCAGAAGCGCCGCCGGAAGAGCCACCCGGCGTTTTCGTGAGGTCGTAGGGGTTTCGCGTCACGCCATGCACCTGGCTTTGCGTGACCACCTTGCAGCCGGCTTCCGGGGTCGCGGTCTTGGCGAGGAACACTGCGCCCGCCTCGCGCAGCCGCGCAACGCAGGGCGTGTCTTCCGCCACGGGATCGGTGCCGAACAGCAGCGAGCCGCGCCGCTTCGGCATGCCGGCCACGGCGGAAAGATCCTTGATCGTCACCGGCACACCGTCCATGGCCGAAAGGGGCCTGCCCGCCTGCCAGCGCGCCAGCGACTGTTCCGCCATGGCCAGCGTATAGGCTTCATCGACATGGACGATACAGTTGACGGCGGGATCGAGCGCACGGATGCGCTCGATGAGGGCTTTGGCGACCGCAACAGGCGAAAGTGCGCCCGTGCGGTAACCGTCCGTCAGTTCGGCAATGGTCAACCAGCAAACATCTTCGCCGGGCAGATCAATAGGCTTCGAAATATTCATTGATTTCCGCCGCCGGGATTTCATCGCGCAGACGCGCCGTTTCCTGCCGCTTCATGGCAAGGTACACCTTCACGAATTCCTCGCCGAGAAGATCGCGCAGCGCCGTATCCGCCTCGAAGGCGTCGAGTGCATCGTCGATCTCGGTCGGCAGCTTGGCATAGCTCGCATCGTCTTCCTTCGGGCCGGAGCCGGATGGCATGAGTTCGCGCTGCTGCATCAGCCCAAGCAGGCCGGAACCGATGACCGAGGCCGCCACCAGATAGGGGTTGGACATGGCGGCGGGCACGCGCACTTCCATGTGGGTGGCCTTGTCCTTCGATGCCTTGACGCGCACCGAGGCCGAACGATCCTGAATGCCCCAGGAGATGTTCGAGGGCGCATAGGTGCGCGGACGGATGCGGCGGTAGCAGTTCGGCGTCGGGCTCCAGATCGCCATGGCGCCGCGCGCATGATCCAGCACGCCCTGAATGAAGCTCTTGAAAATCTGCGACATGCCATCGGGATCGGCGAGATCGAGGAAGGCGTTGTTGCCGGTTTCCTTGTCCAGAAGCGAGATGTGGTAATGCGCGCAGCTTCCCGAAAGCCCCTTGTAGGGCTTGGTCATGAAGGTGGCGAGGAGGCCGTGGCGGGCCATGTATTCCTTCACCGTGCTCTTGAAGATGAAGCCGGTGTCGGCTGCGGCAACGCCCACTTCCGCGGAATAGTTGATCTCGACCTGCCCCGGCCCGTGCTCGACATTATAGGTGATGATATCGATGCCCTGCGCCTGCAGAACCTTGATGAGATCGTCGATGGCGGGATGCGCGTGGGTGCGGGCGGTGGCGAAGATCGGCTGACCGTCGAAGAGCGGCTTGCGGGTTTCGGCATCGACCACGTAGAACTCGTATTCGTGGCCCATCATCACCTTGAAGCCGAGGGTATCGGCCACCGAAAGCATCTTCTTCAGAAGCATGCGCGGCGAGGCAAGCTGCACCTTGCCGTCATACCACATGGTATCGCAGATGACGCGGCCGGTCTTTTCCAGCCACGGAACCGGCGAAAGCGTCGATTGATCGACCACCATCACGCAGTCCTGATAGTTCATTTCCTCGTTGTAACCGGAATTGCGCACCGGAACGGAATTGCTGTCCAGCGCCACCGTGCCACCGTAAAGATTGAGACCGGAGCGCATGTAGCCGGCCACATGGCTGATCGGAATGGTCTTGCCGCGGCTCATGCCAGCCATATCCGGCAGTTCGAAGCGCAGGAACTCGAAGCCGGCAGCCTTCACCTTTTCCACGAAGGCGTCGGCTTCCTCACGGGTGGCAATTTCGAGCTTGGGCACATGGAGCGCGCCGGAACCTTCATCAATCACTTTCAACATATCGGAACCCCTTTTATTATGTTGGTCCTGCTACCGTCTCAGGCGACCTTGCGGCTGCCGTGAGCGGCGAGAATGGCGGAAAAATTGTCGTAGAGGGCGCGGGCGGCCGCGCCGAAATCGTCGAGCTTCGCGGCAACGGTCGCCTCGAGCTTCGCCGCTTCCTCAAGGCCCAGCGCTGCCTCAAGGCTTGCCTTGTATTCCGGCACGGCTTCCCAGTCGGCGACCGTCGTCGGCGTGATCTCGACATGATATTGCAGGCCATAGGCATATTTGCCGTAGCGGATGGCCTGCGTGTCGCAGGCGGCGTTGGCGGCGAGAACGATCGCGCCCTCCGGCAGTTTCGAAATGCCGGCGCCATGCCACTGGAAGGTGGTCATGCCCTCGCCCAGACCGGCCAGCAGCGGATCGGCCTTGCCTTCCGTGGTGAACGCCACATCAGCCATGCCCACTTCGGGCGCGGCCATCAGGCTCACCTTGCCATTGAGCGCTTCGGCGAGAAGCTGGTGGCCAAGGCAGATGCCGAGATAGGGGCGGTCGAGTTCGAGAACCCAGCGGCGGATCGCCGCCTTTTCCGGCACGAACCACGGATAGATATCTTCCTGCCACACATCCTGCGGCCCGCCCATGACGACGAGAAGGTCATAGGGTTCGAGCGGCGGGATCGCATCGCCCGCATCAAGCTCGACCACATCCCACTCATGACCGTCGGCCTTCCAGAAATCCCGGAAAATGCCGGCATGTTCAACGGCCAGATGTTGAAAGACGAGAATGCGCATTGTGTCTCCTTGGAATGAATGCTGTTGGTCGGCGCACCTCAGGCGAGGCGCGCACCGGTCTGCGGGTCGAAGGCGTGCATGCGCCTGGTTGCGACGGACAGCCCGACGGCAAGGCCGGGCGTGATGGAAGCGGTGGCGGAGACAGGAACGACGAGCCGAAGCTCCACGCCCCCGGCCTCGACGCTGATGGCCGCGCTCGCGCCAAGCGGCTCGATATCGGTGACGACGCCGGACAGGGCCGCCCCATCCACCGGTGCAAGCGCCAGATCCTCGGGCCGGAGACCGGCCTCGATGGCGCAGGCTTCGGAGGCAAGGAGCGGCATGAACTTTTCCGGCATGGGCAAAAGACCGCCGGCGAGCCGGACCCCGCCGCCCGGACCGATCTCCGCGGGAACGAGGTTGATTTCCGGCGCGCCGACGAAGCGCGCGACCTCACGGTCGGCGGGTTCATCGTAAAGCGTCTGGGGATCGGCGATCTGCACCACCTTGCCGGCGCGCAACATGATCACGCTATCGGCGATCGCCATGGCCTCGGCAAAATCCGGCGTCGCCATGAGGAAGGTATAGCCAAGACTGCGTTGCAGACGGCGAAGCTCGGCGCGCAATTCGATGCGAAGCTGGGCGTCGAGGCTCGACAGCGGCTCATCCAGCAGAAAGAGCGTCGGCGTTCTGACAAGAGCCCGGCCGAGCGCCACGCGCTGACGCTCCCCGCCGGACATGGTCTTCGGCTTGCGCCCGAGAATATGGGCGATCTTCAGCCGCGCGGCGATGTCCTTCACCGCCGCCTCGATCACACCCTTCTCCATGCCGCGAATGCGCAAGGGGTTGGCGATGTTGTCGAAACCGGTCTTGTCCGGATAAAGCGCGAGATTGTCGAAGATCATGGCCACGTCACGGTCCCTGGGCTCGCGCCCGGCCATGTCCTTGCCGCCGATATGGATCGCCCCGGCATCCGGTCGTTCCAGCCCGGCAATGGCGCGCAGAAGCGTCGTCTTGCCGGCGCCTGCGGCCCCGAGAACGACGGTGAGCGCACCCTTCGGCACGGCGAAGCTCACATCCTCAAGGGCGGCGACACCCCGGAAGCTCTTGCCGAGACCGTCGATGGAAAGGGCGGGCGTGGTGATGGGGTTCATCGCGTTCATGCCGCTTCTCCTGCGTGAAGCGGCAGGCGCAGATCCGTCTTGCCGCTGAAAAGAACGAGCGCGCTACCATCAATCGAAAGATGCACGTCCGCGCCCTCCTGCGGGCGACCCGAGGCCGGCACGATGGCCTTGAGCGACTGGCCGGCGCAATCGAGCGTCAGCACCGCTTCGGGCCCGCGCGGCTCGACCAGCCGCACCGTCGCGGCCAGCGTGTCGCTGCCCTGCGGCGCAAGGCGGATCGCCTCCGGGCGAAGGCCGAGCACGACCTGTCCCGTCGCCTCCGCTGGATCGAGCGCAATCCCCTCCGGCAATGCCAGCGCGAAACCGGCGCGGGCAAAGGTAAGCCCGCTGCTGGCACCGTCCATTTTGCCGCGAATGAGGTTCATCGGCGGCGAGCCCATGAAGCCGGCAACGAAGAGATGGCCGGGCTGGTCGCAGATGATCGAGGCCTTTTCGACCTGCTTGATCTTGCCCGCGCTCATCACCGCGATCCGGTCGGCGAGCGACAGCGCCTCCACCTGATCGTGGGTGACGTAGATGATGGTCAGCCCCGCATCCTTTTGCAGGCGGCGCAATTCCCTGCGCATGGCCAGCCGGGCTGCGGCTTCGAGGTTCGACAGCGGCTCATCCAGCAAAAGGATATCCGGCTTGGTGACCAGCGTGCGGCCGATGGCAACGCGCTGGAGTTCCGAACCGCCGAGATCCCGGGCGCGGGCGTCGAGCCGGTCGGCCATGCCGAGCAATTCGGCCACCTCGTCAACGGCGCGCGCGATTTCGCCCCGGCCGACACCGCGCACCTTCAGCCCGAAGGCAAGGTTCTGGCGCACTGACATCGAGGTGAAGACGGCATAATCCTGAAAGACGAGACCGACATTGCGCTTGCCCGGCGGTACGCCGACCACCGACCTGCCATCGATCAGGATATCGCCGGAGGTCGGTTCTTCCAGCCCGACGACCATGTTGAGCGTGGTGGACTTGCCGCAACCGGACGAGCCGAGCAGCGCCACGGTTTCACCGGCGGCGACATCGAGGTCGATGCCATCGACCGCAGCGACGGAACCATCGGAAAATTCCTTGCGGAGATTGACGATGCTGAGTTTGGGCGCGCTCATCGTTTTACCGCTCCGAAGGTCATGCCACGTGCCAGGTGCGACTGGATCATGAAGCCGCCGATGACGAGCGGCAGCATGGCGAGCACCGCAAGCGCCGCCTGCACGCCGTAAAGCGTGCCCGCCGTAGCGGTGACATATTTGGCAAGCTGCACGGGAATGGTGGTGACGTTGGTGTAGGACAGAACCAGAGCGAACATGAATTCCGACCAGTTGAGAATGAAGATGAACATGGTGGTGGCGAACAGCCCGCCCTTCACCAGCGGAATGGTGACGGTGAGATGCGCCATCAGCCGCGAGCGCCCGTCAAGCATGGCCGCTTCCTCGATCTCGCGCGGCAGGTCATCGATGAAGCTTTTCAGCATCCAGGTGGAAAAGGGCAGCGTGACCGCGACATAGATGGCAATGAGGCCGCTATAGGTGTCGATGACATTGGTGACCGAGAAGATGATGACGAAGGGCACCGCAATCGCCGCCGGCGGAAACATGCGCCCCGACAGGATCATCAGCGGCGTGGCCTTGGTCATCGTGGCATAGCGTGACAGGCCGATGGCGGCGAAAAGCCCGATGAGAATGGAAAGCCCGGTGGCGACGATCGAGGCAAGGATCGAGCCGAGCATGGAGGGCGTCGCCGGCTGGCTGACGCCGCTCAGGCCATAGGCCTTTAGGGCCGTCGGGTCGAACAACGTCTTGAAATTCACCAGCGTCGGCTCGGAGGGCAGCCACACGGCAGGGGCGGCATTCCAGTCGGTCGGCGGCTTGATCGCGGTCATCACGATCCAGAACACCGGAAACAGCGTGATGACGAGGGCGGCGGCGAGCAGAAGGGCAAGCGGCAGGGTCAAGGGACGGGAAAGCATCAGCGCCGCGCCTCCAGAAGCTGGTCCCGCACCGGCAGGAGCATAAGATTGATGATGACGAGCGTGCCGATCAGCACCAGAAAGGCGGCGGCCGCGCCATAGGCGAGCTGGAAGTCGTTGAAGGCGAGCTTGTAGATGTAGAGGCTGATGGTTTCCGTCGCCGACCCCGGCCCGCCGCGCGTCAGCATGAACACCTCGTCGAACAGCTTGATGATCTCCATCGCGCGGATGACGAAGGCAACGATGATGACCGGTTTGAGCATGGGCAGCACCACCTGCCAGAACACCTGGCGGGGCGAAGCGCCGAGAATGACGGCGGCGCGAACCGGGTTTTCCGGTACGGCGTTCAACCCCGAAAGCAGGATGAGGAAGAAGAGCGGCGTCCAGTGCCAGACCTCGGTGATGATGACGGTCGCCACCGCAAGCGGCGCGCTGCGAAACCATTCCGGCATGGCGCCGGGACCGGCGATCAACGCGATGATCTGGTTGATCGGCCCATTCGACTGGAACAGCATCCAGAAGGTGTAGCCGACAACCACCGGCAGGATCATCATGGGCGTCAGGAAGGCGGAAAAGAGGATGGCCTTGCCGCGAAACTCCCGCAGGAAAAGGACGGCAAGCCCAAGCCCCAGCGTGAATTCCAGCATGAGACACGTGGCCGAGATCAGCACCGTGCGGATGACCGCTTCCAGAAAGCGGGTGTCGTAGACAAGCAGTTCGGCATAGTTCTCGAAGCCGACAAAGGCAGCGTCAAACAGCGAGCCGCGCGTCGGCGACCAGTCGGTGAAGCTCATGTAAAGCGCAACCAGCAGCGGCATGACGAGAACCGTCAGCGACACGATCTGGCCCGGCACGGCAAAGAAGCGGGCGATGCCGAGATTGCCGGCGGGCCGGCGGGCCGGGGCGGCGGCAGGTGAAGACGGCAGCATGACGGCGGGCCTCTGCACTTCGGGTGGTGCGTGAAGGGTCATCGTTGACCTCGCGATCTCGAGAGCATTTCCAGTGAACACCGGCGGCGTGCGGAGAACGGCGCGCCGCCGGAGGAAGCAAGGCTTCGATCAGCCCCACTTGTCCGCGCCGGACGCCTTCTTGATCGGCTCCGCGAGGTTCTTGGTGAGCGCCAGCCAGGACTTCTGGACCTTTTCCTTGCCGATGCGGCGCGTGATGCGCTCGAAGGCGCGCGAGGCATCGTCCAGAGCCTTCTGCGGCTTCTTCTCGCCGGTCATGCAGGCGTGGATTTCCTTATCCAGCGCGTCCTGATATTCGAAACCGCCCGGCAGGCAGAAATCCGGCACCGTGTTGACCATGTTGTTGTACAGCGTTTCCAGATATTCCGGGCTGTAGGTGTCAATCATACGCTGCGAGGGCGCCTTCATCTGGTTGACGCGATAGGGGTCGGAATAGCCGCCGAGATAGGGAATGGCGTCCATCGAAATCGTCGGTGACGTCATCCACTGGGCATAGGCATAGGCAAGTTCCGGGTTGGCCGAATATTTGGAGACGGCATAGCCATAGCCCCAGCAGAACATGCCGGCGTAAAGCAGCGTGCCGTCCTTCAACTTGTCGGCGGGCATGACGGTGGCGGCGATCTTGCCGGAGGTCGCAGGGCCCGTGGACGGGGCCTTCGAATATTTGAAGCCCGACGGCCAGCAGATGTTCATGAAGCCCTCACCGCGACCGAAGGCATTGTAGTTCGAGGACCAGGTAAAGCTGAAGGCATCCGGGTGCAGGAACTGGTTCATCTTCATCATGTCGTCGAGGGCCGCCAGACCCTCTTCCGAATTGAAGGTCGGGTTCATGTCCTTGTCGAAATAGAGGCGGCCCTTGGAAATCAGCCGCTGCATGAACATCCACTTCACATAGTAGCGCGAGCGGTATTCGAGGCTGCCGTAGAAGCCGTTGGCCGGATCGTGCATGAAGGAGGCGATGTCGTAATATTCGCTCCAGGTCTTTGGCGTCGAAAGCGCATAGCCGAACTTGTCGGCGAAGGCCTTCGCCTTGTCGGGGTTCTTGATATAGTCGTCGCGGCACAGAAGCGTGATCTGGTCGCCATCGTTCAGCAGGCCGGCGACACGGCCATTATAAAGCTGCGCGTGGTGGCTGGCCGGGAAGACAACGCCGTAATCCGGGTTGAAGATTTCCGGATCGTATTTTTCCACCCAGTCCGTCAGATCGTAGATGACGCCGGAATCGATCCAGTCCGGATAGGACATGGCGGTCGGCATCATCACGTCATAGCTGCCGGTCTTGGCGACGGCTTCCTGCATGCCCTTGGTGTGGACGACTTCATCCGGCTCCTCGATGAAGATGAGGTCGATGCCGAGTTCCTTCTTCCACTTGTCGACATAGGGCGTCATATTGCCGATGGAGCCGGTCGGGATGAGCAGCGTCAGCGACTTCTTGGTGGCCTTGGCGGCCGCCTCCTTGGCCAGAGCCCAGGCGCGCTCCTCCGCGCCGCCGATGGCGGCAAAGGCCTTGCGGGCGCCCAGCGGCGACTGCAGCACCGTATTTGCGACGACTGCGGAAACGCCGAGCGCCGTCATCCGCTGCAGGAAGTTGCGGCGGTTCATGCCGCCGGCGTCGAATTCGTTGAGAACGCCTTCAATTTCATTGCTGTTATTCTTCATGATGACCCTCTGGAAATAGCCGTTTATTTTCAGAACAACAAAGTATTTTTGTCGCACTTAGTTTTCGGACATAGTTTTTAGTTTCGGGAATTGATAACAATTCCAGATTTCATACCTTCAAGATTTTTATGTTTATTTATTCAATCTTGGGTTTGTTTGCATTTTGACAATATGCGGGCGATAATGGTTCCGTTAGTGCCATTTACGAAATTTCGGCGGTACCAATTCGGATTGGCCCCTCCCTGCCCCGTTTCGCCCGCCTGGAGACCTGAAATGCCCAAGACCGCCGTCACCGGCTCACTCGTTTCCGTGGAGTTCGACAAGAACGCAGCCACCCCGATTTACCGGCAGATTACCGAATGGATGAAGAGCGCCATCCAGAGCGGTCAGCTTCCGGCAGGCACCAAGCTGCCATCCACCCGCGTCTTTGCCGATGAACTCGGTGTTTCCCGCAACACGGTGGTGCAGGTGTTCGAAACGCTGAGCGAAGAGGGGTTGCTGTCGAGCCGCGTCGGGGCCGGCACGTTCATCGCCGATCTCACCGCGAGCGAAACGCCACAGCCGGTCATTGCCGAGGAAGACCCGCGCAACGGTTACAGCTACCCGTTCCGCTCGCTCTCGCGGCGTGGCAAAAGCCTCGTCGCCTCGGCCTCGGACGCCTTTTCCGAACGCCCGACCCCGTTCATGCCCGACCTTCCGGATCTGCGTGAATTTCCGATCCGCACCTGGCTCCGGCTCCTCAACGAAACATCGGGGCGTCTCACGGGCCAGATTCTCGCCGAAGCCTCGAATGCCGGTTATGAACCGCTGCGCCGGGCCGTGGCGCAACACCTCAGCGCCTCGCGCGGCGTCTTGTGCACCTACAATCAGGTCATCATCACCACGGGCTCGCAGCAGGGCCTCGACCTCGTCTGTCGCATGCTGCTCGATCCCGGCGATCCCGTATGGCTGGAGGAGCCGGGCTATGTCGGGGCGCAATCGGTGGTGCGCGCCAATGGCGGCATCGTCTGTCCCGTTCCTGTCGATGAAAACGGTGCCCGGTTCGAGGACGCCATTGCCCGCCAGCCCGCGCCGCGCCTCGTCGTCACCTCGCCGGCCCGCCATTATCCGCTCGGCAGCCAGCTTGCTCCAGAACGGCGCGAAGCGCTGGTTTCACTTGCCACCCGCAGCGGCACATGGATCGTGGAGGACGATTACGACCACGAGTTCAACTATACCGGCTTCACGCTGCGCTCGGTCTATGCGCTGGATGGCGAGCAACGCACCATTCACATGGGCACCTTTTCCAAGACGCTGCTGCCATCCTTCCGGCTAGGCTATCTCGTCGTGCCCGCCGATCTCGGCGACCAGTTCGCCAAGGCCCGCGCCGTGGTGGATCGCCACGCTTCGCTGATCGAGCAGATGGTTCTGTCGGAATTCATGAACCGCGGCCTGTTCGTCTCGCATATCCGGCGCATGCGTAATCTCTATCAGGGCCGCCGCGAGAAGATGCTTGCCGGCCTGACCGAAATCTTCGGCGAGAATTGCTGGATGCCGATGCCCGACAGCGGCACCCATGTCGTTCTGCCGCTGAAGGAGGAGGCGGACGATCTTTTCGTCTCCCGCCTTGCTGCCGAGAAGGGCCTCATCCTGCGGCCGCTTTCGCCCTACTACATGACGGGCGCCCGCCGGCAGGGCCTGCTCATCGGCTTTTCAGCCTTCAATGACGACGAAATCAACCGCGGCCTTGCCATTCTCGCCGCCATCAAGGACGATATTCCCATCGCCCGGACTGCCTGAGGCAAGGCGCCTCCGCTGACAGGCAGCGGGGGCGCCAAAGTCCTCGCTCTGTCTCAGCCGGCCTTTCTGGCGGCCAGATCGAGCGCGACATCGACGATCATGTCTTCCTGACCGCCGACCATGCGGCGCTCGCCAAGCTCGATCAGGATCTCGCGGGCATCCACGCCGTAGAGCTTCGAGGCATTCTCCGCATGGCGCAGGAAGCTCGAATAGACACCGGCATAACCGAGCGACAGGCTCTCGCGGTCGACACGGACCGGACGATCCTGCAACGGACGCACCAGATCGTCGGCGGCGTCCATCAGCCGGTAGAGATCACAACCCGTGTCGATGTCCATACGGTTGAGGACAGCAATCAACGCTTCGAGCGGCGCATTGCCCGCCCCGGCCCCCATACCGGCCAGCGACGCATCGACGCGCACCGCCCCGGCCTCGATGCCGGCCACCGCATTGGCCACGCCAAGCGTCAGATTGTGGTGGGTGTGAACCCCGATTTCCGTCTCCGGCTTCAGCCCCTGGCGCAGAACCTTCACCCGCTCGGCATATTGCCCCGGCAGCAGGGCCCCGGCGGAATCCGTGACATAGACGCATTCCGCGCCATAGCTTTCCATCAGCTTCGCCTGCTCCAGCAGCGTCGCCGGTTCGGCCATGTGCGACATCATCAGGAAGCCGATCGTATCCATGCCGAGCGCCTTCGCCGCCTCGATATGCTGGCGCGACACATCCGCCTCGGTGCAATGCGTGGCCACGCGCACCGAACGCGCCCCGGCCCTGTAAGCTTCCTTCAGGTCATGCACCGTGCCGATGCCGGGAATGAGAAGGACAGTAACGGCCGCATGGGTGCATACCTCGGCCACCGCGGAAATCCATTCGACATCGGAATGCAGGCCGAAACCGTAATTGAAAGTCGAGCCGGCCAGACCATCGCCATGCGTGACCTCGATGGCGTCCACCTTGGCCTCGTCCAGCGCGCGGGCAATCGCCTTGACCGCCTCCAGACGATACTGGTGGCGAATGGCGTGCATGCCGTCGCGCAGCGTCACATCCTGCACATAGAGCTTGTTGGGGTTCGGACGGGTCATTCGGCGGCCTCCTTGGCGAGAACCCTGGCGGCCCAGCGATCGGCGCTGACGAGGGCGGCTGAGGTCATGATGTCGAGATTGCCGGCATAGGCCGGAAGATAATGCGCAGCCCCTTCCACCTCGAGGAAAATGGTGGTCTTGAGGCCCGTCGAGGGGCCGATACCCGGCACCATGACCGGGGCATTGTCGCCGATCACCTCGAACTGCACCTTCTGCTTCAGGCGATAGCCCGGCACATAGGCCTGCACGGTCTTCACCATCTCGGCAATCGAGGCTTCGATGGCTTCGGGCTCCGCCCCCTGCGAGAGCACGAACACCGTGTCGCGCATGATGAGCGGCGGCTCGGCCGGATTGAGGATGATGATCGCCTTGCCGCGCTCGGCGCCGCCGAGGAGCTCGATGGCCTTGGAGGTGGTTTCGGTGAACTCGTCGATATTGGCGCGCGTGCCGGGACCGGCCGATTTCGAGGAGATCGAGGCGACGATCTCGCCATAGATCGTGCGCTTCGAGACCCGCGCCACCGCATTGACCATTGGAATGGTCGCCTGACCGCCGCAGGTCACCATGTTGACGTTCGGCTCATCCAGATTGGCATCGCCGTTGATCGCCGGAATGGTAAAGGGGCCGATGGCGGCAGGCGTCAGGTCGATCACCTTCTTGCCGTCCTTCTGCAAAATGTCGTTGTTCGACACATGCGCCTTGGCCGAAGTGGCGTCGAACACCACCTGGATGTCCTTGTATTCCGGCAGCCGCAGAAGCCCGTCGATGCCTTCATGGGTGGTGGCGACGCCCATCCGCTTCGCCCGCGCCAGACCGTCGGACTCGGGATCGATCCCCACCATCGCGCCCATTTCGATATGACGCGATGTCCGCATCACCTTGATCATCAGGTCGGAGCCGATATTCCCGGACCCGATAATCGCACATTTCAGTTTGGTCATGTCTTTTCCCTTCGAAAATCAGGCGGCAACGGCGACGAGACGACCGAGCTTCTCGCCATCGGCCAGAAGATCGGCGCTGGAGGATTCGTGAACGACACGGCCGCGGTCGAGCACCATGGCGCGGGCCGTCATCGACAACGCCAGACGCGCATGCTGCTCCACCACGATCACCGACAGGCCGGTGTCGCGGATCAGCCGCGTCACCACGGCGGCCAGTTCCTGCACGATGATCGGCGCCAGCCCCTCCATCGGCTCATCGAGCAGAAGCAGGCGCGGATTGGTCATCAGCGCGCGGGCAATCGCCACCATCTGCTGTTCACCGCCGGAAAGCTGGTTGCCCATGTTGGTGCGGCGTTCCTTCAGGCGCGGAAACACCTCATAGATGGCCGCCAGATCCCACGCGCCATGGCGTCCGACCGTGGTCAGATGTTCCTCGACGGTGAGCGAGGGCCACATGGCGCGTTCCTGCGGCACCCAGCCGAGACCGGCGCGGGCGCGGGCATGCGGCGAGACGCCGGAAATATCGGCACCGGCAAAGCGGATCGTTCCGGAATGGCGGCGCGTCAGCCCCATCAGCGTGCGCATCAGCGTCGATTTGCCGACGCCGTTGCGGCCAAGAAGCGCAATGCTTTCGCCGGGCTTCATGGAAAAGGAGATGTTGTCGAGCACCCGTGCCAGACCATAGCCGGCGCACAGTCCCTCGACCGTCAAGAGATCAGTCATGGCCGCCCTCCCCGAGATAGACCTCGCGCACACGCAGATCGCTCATGATCTCGTCGGGCGCGCCTTCCGTCAGAACCTTGCCACCGACGAGAACCGTGATGCGTTCGGAGAAGCGCCGCACCAGTTCCATGTCGTGCTCGATGAACAGGATCGAGACATCGGAGGGCAGCCGGGCGATGACGGAAAAGACCTCCGTGCTTTCGCCCGCCGGAATGCCCGCCGCCGGCTCGTCGAGAAGCAGAATGCGCGGCCTTGTCGCAAGCGCCAGCGCAATCTCCACCAGCCGCTGCTTGCCATAAGCCAGCGTCTTCACCTCCTCGCCGGCCTGCGGCTCAAGGCCGAGATCGGTGATGAGGTCGAGCGCCTCCTCGATTTCCGCCGCGTGCGCGTTGAGCGGACGGAACCAGTGCTGCGCCAATCCCTTGCGCTCGAGAATGGCAAGCAGCACGCTTTCGAGAACCGTCAGCCCCGGGAAGAGGTTGTTGATCTGGAACGTGCGGGCGATGCCCTTGCGCACCCGCTTTTCCTGCGCATCGGCGGTCACATCCTCGCCGCCGAGAAAGACCCGGCCCGAAGACGGCGGCAGAACGCCGGTCAACATGTTGATGAAGGTGGTCTTGCCCGCACCGTTCGGACCGATGATCGCGTGGCGCGCACCCACCGGAAGCTCAAAATTGATATCGCTGTTGGCGACGAACGAACCCCAGACCTTGGTCAGCCCTTCGGTGGAGAGCGCGATATTGGCATTGGGCGAGAGAATGCTGGTGTCGGTTCTCACTGGGCAGCCCTCCCGAAGCGCGCCTTCAGCGAAGGCACGAGGTTGAACAGGGCGCCGACAATGCCGCCTCGAGCGAAAAGAACGACCGCCATCAGCAGCAGGCCCATCCAGAACTCCCAGTAAACCGGGTCGATATCGGCGAGATAGTCGTGCGCGATCATGAAGATCGCCGTGCCGGCCAGCGCGCCGTAAAGACGGCCCGTGCCACCGAGCACCAGCATGACGAGGAATTCGGCGGCGCGCGGCACCGAAAGCGAATCGATACCGACAAACTGCGTCGTCTGGGCCAGAAGCCCGCCTGCAATGCCCGCCACACCGGCGGAAATGGTGAAGGCGATGCGCAACCGGCTGTTTACCGAAGCACCGAGCGCCGGCATGCGGTTCACACCCTCGCGAATGGCCCGGAGCGACAGGCCGAAGGGCGAGGAAACAACGAAGCGCAGAAAGATGAAGACGACGAGCGAGACGCCGTAGACATACCACCAGGCCGTCTTGCCATAGAGATCGAAGGCGAAGACACCGAAGATCGGAGAAACCTCGAAACCGGACAATCCGTCCATGCCGCCGGTGATGGAGGACAGGCGGTTCGCCAGTTCGTAGACGACGAGGCCGATGCCGAGCGTTACCATCAACCGTGTCAGGTCCTTGCCGCGCACCACGAGAAAGCTCGCGAAGAAGCCGATCACGACCGATGCCGCCCCGGCCAGCAGGAGGCCGGTCAGCGGTTCGCGCCAGCCATTGGCGGCCAGAAGCCCCGCCGAATAGGCGCCGATGCCGAAGAAGGCGGCGTGACCGAGCGACACGATGCCGGCATAGCCGAGCACCAGATCGAGCGCGAGCACGGCAACCGCATAGGTCATGATCGACACGCCGAGCGCCAGATTATCGGGAAAGACGAAATAGGCGACCGCCGGCAGGAGCCAGACCACGACCTCGAACGGACGCGGGCGCGGGCTGGCCAGCCGGTCGACGGCGACCGAGCGATGGTTCATGCGGGAACTCCCGGAACGAGAAGCGAGCGGACGGGACGAATGGGGAAGACCGGAGACGATGGTCATGCGCGCTTTCCTCCCAGACCCGAGGGAAAGGCGAGCAGGAGCACGATCATCAGCACGTAGATGATGAAGGCGCCGGCCTCCGGCACGTAATATTTGCCGGCGACGTCGAAGATGCCGAGGATCATCGCGGCAATCAGCGGCCCGCGAATGGTGCCGGCCCCGCCGACCACGACGACCAGCAGGAAGTAGACCATATATTTCAGCGGAAAGCCGGGATCGAGGCCGAGTACTTCGATGCCGAGCGCGCCGCCGAGACCCGCAAGCCCGGTGCCGAGCGCAAAGCACAGGCTGAAGATCAGCCCGACATTGATGCCGAGACCGGCGGCGGCATCCTGATTATCGACGGCAGCGCGAACCTGCGCACCGAAGCGCGTCTTCGACAGCGTGAGGTGCAGCGCGATCGTCAGGGCCGCGACAACGGCAATCAGCAGCAGACGGTATTTGCCGAGATCGACACCGGCGACCCGCGTCTGGCCCTGCAGGAAATCGGGCATGGCGCTCATCTGCTGGCTCGCGCCAAAGAAGTAATGCGCGGCGGCAATGGAGGAAAAGACGAAGCCGACGGTAAACAGCACCTGATCGAGATGCGTGGCCTTGTAGAGCCGCTGGAACAGCAGCCGTTCGGCGACGAGGCCGAGCAGCGCCGAGCCCAGAAAGGCAAAGGGCAGCGTCAGCAGGAATGACATGCCCAGTTTCTGGCCGAGATAGACGCTGACATAACCGCCGGCCATGGCAAAGGCGCCATGGGCGAGGTTGATGAAATTCATCAGGCCCATCGTGATCGACAGGCCGACACCGACGAGGAACAGAAGGCTACCATAAGCCAGTCCGTCGAAGAGAATGCCGATGATGTTGCTTGCCATGCTGACCTCCGGAATTGGCGGACGGGGCGGCGCTTATCGCCACCCCGGTTCGTTTGGCGCGCCTTACTTGGCGGCGGCGCTGTCGCGGCTTTCCGGGAATTCATGGAATTCCACATTGGCGAACTTGCCATCGACCTTCTCGACCTTGCGGACATAGATGGTCTGCACGATGTCGCGGTTCCTGGCGTCGATCTCGATCGGCCCGCGCGGGCTTTCGATCTTCTCGCCCTTGAGGGCTTCGGTGATGACCGGGCCGGACGCATCGCCCTTGGTCTTTTCCAGACCGTGATAAAGCACAGCCATGCCGTCATAGGCGGAGACCGAGAGGAAGTTCGGCCACTTCTCGTTGGGGTAATCGGCGAGATAGGCCTTCACGAAGGCTTCGTTCTTGGCCGACTTGTGGGCCATGGAATAGTGCCCGGTGGTGACCACGCCAAGACCGGCATCGCCCGTCTGGGTGATGGTCAGTTCGTCGGTCAGATCGCCCGTGCCGAGCATGACGATACCCTCGGCCGCCAGACCGCGCTGGTTGAACTCCTTGATGAAGTTGATGGCGGCTTCCCCCGGCGGCAGCCAGGCGAACACGGCATTCGGCTTGGCATCCTTGATGCGCTGCACGAAGGGCGCGAAATCCGGGTTCTGGGCGGGAACGCGCAGCGAACCGGCCACCTCGCCGCCCTTGGACTTGAGGCCGCGAATGAACGCGGCTTCGGCGTCGTGACCGGCGGTGATGTCGGCAACCACGGTGTAGATCGTCTTGAAGCCCTGCTCGCCGGCATAGCGGCCCGCCGGCTCGGTGATCTGCGGCAGGGTCTGGCCGACGCGGATCATGTAAGGGCTAGCCTCGGTGATGCCGGAGGACGAGGCGTTCATGACGATCATCGCCTTTTCCGCTTCCTTCGCCATCGGCGCTGCCGCAAGGGCAGACGCGGTGAAGGTGAAGCCGGCGAGAATATCGACCTTGTCGCGAACGATCAGATCCTGCACCGCGCGGCGGGCGCGGTCGGGCGCGATGCCGCCATCGTCCTTGATGACGAGTTCGATCTTCTTGCCCGCAACCGTATCGCCGTGTTCCTTCATGAACAGCTTGATGCCGTTCTGCATCTGCTGGCCATACTGGCTGAACGGCCCGGACATCGGCAGAACCAGACCGACCTTGATCGTGTCCGCCGCAAAGGCGGGGTGGGTTACAGCGAATGCGACCGTTGCGGCCGCGCCCAGCAGAAATTGACGTCTGATCATCTCAAATCTCCTCCTCTTTGATGGTGATCTTTTCGTTGGCGGGTGTTGGGTGAAGGAAGGCTCTCCTCAGCCTTCCTGCTTTCCGAAGAGGGCGCGCACGGCGCCAAGCCCTTCGATGCGGGCCTCGAACCGGTCACCGGCGGCAACCGGAACCATCGGGCCGAGCGCGCCGGTCAAAATGAGATCACCGGCCTTGAGCGGCGTGCCGAAGCCCGCCATCTTGCGGGCGAGCCACAACGCGGCATTGAGCGGATGACCGAGGCAGGCTGAACCGATGCCTTTCGAAACGACCTCCTCGCCGCGCAGCATGGTCATCGGCAGAAGTTTCAGGTCGAGCCCGGCCAGCGGCACCGGCACGCCGCCGAGCACGACGAGGCTGGACGAGGCGTTGTCGGCCACCGTGTCGTTGAAACGAATATCCCAACCGGCTATGCGGCTGCCCACTACCTCGATAGCCGGCAGGGCGAAATCGACCGCCTGGATGAGTTCGCTCAACGTGACATCGGCATGGGACAGATCGGCCTTCAGCACCAGCGCCACCTCGGCTTCCGCCTTTGGCTGCAACAGGCGGGCGAAGGGAATTTCCTCGTCGTCGCCATAGATCGTATCGGCGAAAATCGTGCCGAAATCGGGCTGGTCGACGCCAAGCTGCGCCTGCACCGCCTTGGCGGTGAGGCCGATCTTGCGGCCGACGACGCGGCGACCCTTCGCCACCTGATGCTCGACATTGAGGCGCTGCACGGCATAGGCCGTCTCACCACCATCATCGGGCATGCGGGTGCGGATCGGTGCTATCGTGATGCCGGTCTCCTCTGCCTGACGGAGTTCGGCGGCAAGCGTCGCAACGAGATTTGTATCGACCATTTCCTGCTCCTTCGGGGGGCGACCTTAGCCATGGCCGCGCCCATTCACTTTCACGACTGCGTTATTCGGCAGCGGCGGCGGCGCCCTGCGTTTGCCCCTGGGCGGGCCTGGCCGTGTAGGCCATGACCCGGGCGAGTGCGCGCGACACATCCGTAACCCTGAGCGGCGAAGAGGTGGCAGCCACCACGCGGTCAGGCCGCAGGAAGACCACCGATTCCGGCCAGTTGCCGAACCAGTCCTTGAGCCGCCCCTGCGTATCGCCGATTTCGATAATGCCGGTCAGCGGATCGGTTCTGAAACCGAGCGCCTCATCCGGGCGACTGCCAAGCTGAACATCCGGCTTGACGCTGACGAAAACGGCGCCGAGCGAACGCCACATGGCAACCTGTTCCGGCTCCATGTACTGGATCGGGTTTCCACCCCAGGCGATGATCGCGAAATTCGGGCCGATGATCTCGTCCATCCGCACCACCTCACCGTTTGCCTTGCGCACGCGCGGCTGGATGAAGAGACGCCCGACGGGACTGGTCTTCGGATCGCCCGCCTGACTTGGCACGACAACACCTTCCGTGAAGCGCGGCATCGGCTTGAAGCGCATTTCCAGCAGATAGCGTTTGATCGAAGGCACGAGCGTCAACACCCGCGTGGCGATATCGCGCACCGTATTCAGGAACGGATAGGGCGGATTGAAGACCTTGCCGACCATGACCGACAGGTCGATCATCTGGCGGGCATGGTCGCGGCGTTCGCTCTGATAGGTATCGAGCAGGCTGGCGCCGAGCTGGCCCTTGACCACCATGGCCAGTTTCCAGCCGAGGTTGGCGGCATCGCGAATGCCGGAATTGTAACCCTGCCCCTGCCAGACCGGCATGATGTGGGCAGCATCGCCGGCCAGCAGCACGCGTCCGACACGGAAGCGGCTGGCAAGGCGCGCATTGTGATTGTAAACGCGCTGGCGGATGAGCTTGGCTTGCTCCGGCTTCTCGATCACCTTGGAGAGAAGGGCCCGCATGACCTCCGGCCGGCTGAAATGGTCCTCGCTCTCGTCCTTCATCACCATGAATTCGAAGCGGCGAACACCATGCGGCAGTGCCGCTGACACGTAAGGACGTTTCGGATCACAGACCAGATAGACGTTGGGTGTCGCAACCGGATCGTTCTCGACATCGATGACGATCCACTGGTTCGGCGCCGTTGCGCCCTCGAAGGCAAGTCCGACGGATTCGCGCACCGGGCTGCGGCCGCCATCTGCCCCCACCACATAATCCGCCTCGACGGTGTAGCGACCGTCCGGACCCTCAAGCTCGGCCAGAACGCGCTCGCCATTCTGTTCCTGCGTTACGAAACGGGTGTCAAAGCGGATCTCCACATGCGGGAAGCGCGACAGGCCTTCGTAGAGAATGCGATCGGCCTGCGGCTGGATGAAGGCGTTGCGGCGCGACCAGCCGAATTCATCGGTACGCGGCTCGATGGAGGCCCAGCAGCGGCCCGAAGCGGTGAGGAAGCGCATCCAGTGCAGCGGCGTGGTGTGCGGCTCGATCTTGTCGGCCAGACCGATGCCCTGCATCGTGCGCATCGCCTCGTCATCGATGCCGATGGCGCGCGGATAATCGATCAGTTGCGGCAGGCTTTCAACGATGAGCGTCTTCACGCCATAGCCGCCGAGATAATTGGCCAGCGTCAGGCCGACCGGGCCCGCGCCGACAATCAGAACTTCCGTCTTCAACGCCGGCCTGGCGGTTTCAATGGTGTTTACGGGCGAACTTGCGGACATGGGCTCAATCCTGAACTCTTGTGGCCCCGAATTTGCGGGCAATGGGGAACACCTGCCGCGCAGGCACGAACCGGCGATACCGTGAGGTGAAAACCTCGCGGGAAAGGGTCGGCACCCGGCAGGACGAAAAGATGCGGCCTTGGGTAGCCGCCCGCGTCAGCGCTCGGGGCAAAAGCCACGTCACGCGACGGCAAATACAAACGGCGGCGCTAGGCCCGGTAACGGTCTACGGTCATTGGGAACTCCTCCTCGGCAAATCCTGAAGGCGGTCTCCTTTCCGCCTCAGAATGAAAAACAGCTAGCAGCACCATTGCCAAAGTGACAATGGTCATGTCAGTTCTGTGCACTCAGTGCACCACCATGAACAATGAATGCGATGACGACCAAAGACGAATCTCCCTACAAGATGGTGCAGGGCCTTTCCCGCGGGCTGGCCGTGCTGAAGGCATTGAACCAGGCCGATGGCGGGTGGGCGACGATCCGCGAACTGGCCGAAGCGACAGGCCTGCACCGCACGACCGTTCGCCGCCTGCTGGAAACCCTGCAGAAGGAAGGCATTCTTCGCCGCTCCGCCTCGGATGACAGCTATCGCCTGACGCCCGACGTGCGCGCGCTGAGCGATGGGTTCCGCGAGGAGGAATGGATTTCCGAGGCCGCTTCGCCGGTGCTCGGCGAGCTTCTGCTGAAGGTCGTCTGGCCATCGGACTTCGCGACGCTGGACGGGCTTTCCATGCGCGTGCGCGAGACGACGCACCGCTTCTCGCCACTGTCCTTCCACAAGGTCACGGTGCGCCGCCGCCTGCCGCTCGCCACCACAGCAGCGGGCCGCGCCTATCTCGCCTTCTGCGATGAGGAAGAGCGCAACGACCTGATCGCGCAGCTTGGCGCCCAGCCAGGCTCGCCCTTTTCCGGTGCGGGACCGGGACGCGACGCACTGATGACGCTTCTTGCCCAGCACCGGGAAGCAGGGCACGCCTACAATAACGGGGAATGGCAGACGGAGCAGAAGATCCTGGCGCTGGCCGTGCCGGTCTTCCATGCCGGCAAGGTGGCAGGCTGCATCAACATTGTGATGCTGCGTTCAGCGATTACGCTGACGGAGGCGCGCAAGAAGTATCTCGCGCCCCTTCACGCCGCCGCCCGCAAGATCGAGGATTATCTCGCGACGTCGCGGGAATGATAAGACCGGATGTTCGATAAATGCGTCGGGGGCGGTCTCCCGCCCCCTGCTGTGTTCCTCAGTTATTCCGCGGCCTTCGGGAGACCCGCGCCGAAATGCAGGCCTGCCGAACCGGTGGTGTCGCGGCCACGGCTGCCCGGCCGCGTGTCGATCGGATCGCCATACCAGGTCAGGCCTTCCGGGAAGTCTTCCTTCTTCCATTCGATGGCTTCCCAGTCCGGATCGAAGATCAGGTAGCCGCCGGCATAGATTTCGACGCGGTGGTCGGAACCCGGGTCGTGAACGTAGAGATACATCGCCTGACCGATACCGTGCTTGCCGGGACCGACGCCATAGGACACGTCGAGATCGCGCAGCGTATCGGCCGCCGTCAGCACGTCGGAAAAGTCCTGCATGTTGAAGGCGACGTGGTGAAGCTGCGCCTTCTTTTCCAGACGGTTGGCAACGATGGCAAGATCATGCACCTGCGGCGTCACCGACATCCACGAGGCCATGATGGTCTGCGGGCTTTCCGGCAGGTAGGCGAACTCGCGGCGCTTGAAGCCGAGATTGTCGCGCACCCACTGTTCCGCCTGGTTGATGGTGGACGGCGAGGTCTGGATATTGAAGTGGTCGATGCGGCGCACGCCAAGGCCACGGCGCTTCGACGAGTTCGACGGCAGACGCGAGCGCAGGGCCTCGGGCGCCAGCGGCTTTTCAATGTCGTAGTAAAGCTCGAACGGATGATCGCCACCCGGCAGCAGGAAGCGGATGGCCGTGCCGCGACCGGCTTCGGTTCCGGCCGGAATTTCCAGCACTTCCATGTCCTGCTTCTTCAGTTCCTCGTAGAACAGTTCCACATCCTGCGGGCGCTTGACGCGGAAGGAATAGGAATTGACGACGGCCTCGTCCTGCTCGGTCAGAACCAGCGAGTGATGGCCGAGTTCCTGGTAGCAGCGCAGATAGGACACGTTGCCATGGCGCTCGACTTCTTCCATGCCAAGCGTATCGCGGAAGAAGAACAGGGATTTCTCGAGATCCTTCGTCCCGAGATTGATGGTGCCGCACTGGGCAATCTGCGGCCCCGGATCGTAGCGGTCGGACAGTTTGGACATTCGGTCTCCTCCGAAAGCGAGTGAAGGCAGAAGGCCATGTTGAAGGTCGCGTGAAACCCGGCCCGCCGAACGCATATCCGGCAGGGTGATGGCGGGGTGACAGCGACGCGCAAGCGCAGGCCTCTGGCGGTTTTCTCAAGGTGAAGCGGACCCCTAACCAGCCTGTCAGACCGGCCTCCCGTGGCACCGCTTGGGCCAAGAGGTAACAAACCCGATCCCGAACTTACAATGCGCAAGTCCACCCGGTGCACAGAGTGAACAGGCAACCGCGACGACATGGACCCGGACAGGCAAAATCCGGCCTCCACGACCAACCGGTGCACCAGGTGCACAAAACGGAGTGCGCGATTGCTCCGGGGCGGCGTCCGTTGCTAGCAATCGTCAAGCGCGACCACAAACCCGGTCACGCGGGTTGAGAGGGGAGGCTCAACCGTGCGGGCCTCCGGCGTTTTGTCACGCCGCCCAGGTCCGTCACCGTGTTCCACGCCCTCCCTCCGGCACGCCACCTTTCAAGCCGCAGGAGTCCCCGATGGGTCAGGAATTCACCGAATCCTCTACCAGCCGCTTCATCCGCATCCGCGAGGGCGATGAGGAACTGAACATCCACTACAATGATTGCGACCCGAAGACGGGCGGCGAAACCGTGGTGATGCTGCATGGCTCCGGCCCCGGCGCCAGCGGCTGGGCCAACTTCAACCGCAACATCACGCCGCTGACGGATGCGGGCTTTCGCGTCATTCTTCTGGATTGCCCCGGCTGGAGCAAGAGCGACACCATCGTCTGCACCGGTTCTCGCTCGGAACTGAACGGCCGCATCCTCAAGGGCCTTGTCGACCAGCTTGGCCTCGACACCGTCCACGTCATCGGCAATTCCATGGGCGGCCACAGCGCCGTTGCCTTCGCGCTGGCCAATCCGGCCCATGTCGGAAAGCTCATCCTGATGGGCGGCGGCACCGGCGGCGTCAGCCCCTTCGTGCCCATGCCGACCGAAGGCATCAAACTGATCGGCGCGCTTTATCGCGATCCGACCATCGAGAACCTCAAGCGGATGATGACCGTCTTCGTTTACGACGCCTCCGAACTGACGGACCAGCTCTACCAGACGCGTCTCGACAACATGCTGGCCCGCCGCGATCATCTGGACAACTTCGTCAAGAGCACCGTTGCCAACCCCAAGCAGTTCCCCGATGTCGGCCACCGCCTTGGTGAAATCGCCGCCGAAACGCTGATCGTCTGGGGTCGCAATGACCGGTTCGTCTCGCTCGATGTCGGTCTGCGTCTCGTGGCCGGCATCCCGAATTCCGAGCTTCACGTCTTCAACAATTGCGGTCACTGGGCGCAATGGGAACACCACGGCAAGTTCAACCGCCTGGTGCTTGATTTCCTGACCCATTGATCGGCTTGCACCCTTTCGGAAACGGATCGACAGACTGACTTGATATTCCCGGCATTCTCTGTCCGGTCGGCCTTGGAATTGCCCTTGTTCAAGTCTTAGAGGCGTGCGACGCATGAACGGCGAGTTTCGATGCTTGCCCTTCATGTGCGCCCCCCATATGGCCTTGCCGCCGCAGGCCGCCTCCGAACCTTGCCGATTGCCGTCCCGGATGACCAAGCCGATTTCTGCCCTGCGCTCCCTGATGACCCAGTTCGGCTTCGACCTGCCGAAACTTCTGCACAGCGCCTGGGTGGCGCTGACCGCTTTCGCCGCCCTTGTCATCGCCTGGGCGGCGGGCCTCGATCATCCGCAATGGGCGGCGATCACGGTCTTCGTCACCATCCAGCCCAGCCGCGGCCAGACCATCGAGAAGAACCTTTACCGCTTCATCGGCACGCTGGCCGGCTCGGCCGTCGGGCTTCTGGTGCTGACGCTGGCCGAGGGCAACAGCGCGATCATCGCCGCCGGTCTGGCGCTGTGGAGTGCGGCCTGTCTGTTCATCGGCACGCTGCAACGCTCCTACCGCTCCTATGGAACGGTGCTGGCCGGCTATTCCGCCATCATCGTCGCCATGAACAATGTCGGCCCGCCGGACATGGTGAAATGGGTGGCGCTGGACCGCGTGACGGCGATCATGATCGGCGTCATCGCCGGTATCGCGCTCGGCTATCTCCTGGCGCCGGCCTCCAGCCGCGCCGAGATCGAGCAGAAGACGCGCCGCATTCTCGCGGATATTTTCGGTATGACTGCCGTCAATCTCGGACGGGATGGTCTGGCCAAGGTCGGGCAGCTTTACAAGGTGACGGCGGCGGCTGGCGAGCTTTCGGCGGAACTGGCGACGCTGACCAGCGGCCGTCCCGGTGCCCACCACCTGACGGACCCGTTGAACGACCTGCTCGTCTGCGCCACCAACCTTCTTCTGGCCGGTGCCCGCACGCACGGCAACCCGACGCTGGCCGAGGCCTTCGGCGATCTGGCGGCCCGCCTGCATGGCCAGCCCGATTTTTCCGGCATCCATAGCCGGCTATCCAAAATTCTGCCGATGACGGACGATCCGCGTCTGGAGGAAGCCATCATCGCGCTCGCCTCGGCCATTCCCGAAGATGACGGCAGCGACCGGGGGATTGCGCTCGCCCCCACCGATAACGCAAGCTGGCATTCCGACTGGCGCGGCGCAACGCAGGCGGCGGCGCGCATCTTCTTCGTCACCGGGGCCATCGGCCTTGTCTGGGCTTTCACCGGCGCGGCCATCGTACAGGTCGCCCTCATCAGCTCCGCCATCGTGATCTCGCTGGCGTCCAGCGGTGTCTCCCCCTCGCGCGCCATGCGCGACGTGGTGATCGGCCAGCTTATCGCCGCAACCGTGGCCTGGAGTTGCGAAACCTTTTTCTGGGCACCGAACGCCACCGGTGTCCAGCAGGTCGCGGCCATGTCGCCCTGCTTCCTGCTGTTTGCCTTCATCCGCTCGCACCGGCGCATTTCGCTTTCGGCCACGGACTATGCGCTGACCCTGCTTCTGCTGCTCACACCCACGCATCACACCTATGTGCCGATGTTTCCGCCACTGGAAAAGGCCGCACTGGCGGCCAGCGGCGGCGTCATCGGCTATGTCGCCTTCCGCTTTCTCTTCCCCATCAACGCCACCCGCCGGCGCAAGATGCTGTGGGAAATGATCAAGAGCGAGCTTCAGGCCATCGCGCTCGCCCAGGCCGGGCGGGGCTCGGCAAGCTCGTGGCGGCTGCGTTTCGTGGCGCGCTTCCTCAAGATCACCCACTGGACCTTCCATGAGTTGCACAGCGGCGAGCGTCCGGAAATCACCATGCGCAAGGGACTGATCACGCTGGCGCTGGGCGATGTCGTGTTCGGCTGCCGCGCCGCGTTGCGCCAGGCCGGCATCACGCCGGATCTGCGGCGGGCCATCGAGGCGGTGCTGAACCGGATCGGCCGCAGCAACCGCGAAAATGCCCGGCTCATCGGCGCGCTCAAGCGGCTGGAACAGCGCCTGTCCCGCCATGCCGCGCCGGGCAGCGATGCACTGCGCCTCAAAGAAATGACTGCCGACCTTCTGGCGCAACTGGACGATCTCCAGCAATTGCGCGGAACGCCGCTTGGCGCCTCGGTCGAAGCGGCACCGGAAACAAGCTAAAAGCCAGCCAGTGTAATACAGGTGTCATGGACGGTTCCTAAATCGGGTGCAGGATTGAAACGCTCCCGAAAGGTGCAACCATGCGTAAACTTCTTCTTGCTCTCGCCTCCGCCACCATGCTGGCCGGCGCCGCGAACGCTGCGGCGGTCTATCCGCTGGACCGCGCCACCGTGCTGTCCGGCTCGCCCTTCGATTTCAAGGTCGAGTTCTCCAAGGTCGTGAAGCCGGAAGACATCAAGGTGACGGTAAACGGTGAAGCCTATGACGCCGTGTTCGGTAAGAAGGCCGATTTCGTTGCCGAGGAAAAGGGCAAGGAAGACAAGGTTCTCGGCTCGGCCCTCATCCTGCGCGGTGTGACGCTCTCCAAGGCCGGCACCTACAAGATTGAGGTTTCCGCCGGCGACGAGAAGAAGGCCGTGAACTGGGACGTGTATGAAGCCGCCGCCGAGCCCAAGGCCAAGAACATCATCTTCCTGCTGGCCGATGGCCTTTCCGTTGCCCATCGCACCGCCGCCCGCATCATGTCCAAGGGCATGAGCGACGGCAAGGCGAAAGGTCGCCTCGCCATGGATGACGTGCCGCCGGTTGCCTTCATCGGTACGTCTTCGACCCATTCCATCGCCACCGACAGCGCCAACACCATGTCGGCCTACATGACCGGCCACAAGGCGCGCGTGAACGCGCTCGGCGTCTATGCCGACCGCACGCCCGCGAGCCTCGACGATCCGAAGGTCGAGACCATTGCCGAGGCGCTGCGCCGCACCACCAAGAAGTCGATCGGTATCGTTTCCAACGCCGAGATCGAGGATGCGACGCCCGCCGCCCTCGTCGCCCACACCCGCAGCCGCAGCGACAAGGCCGATATCGTCGGCATGCTCTACGGTGTGAAGCCGGACGTCGTGCTGGGCGGCGGTTCCGCCTATTTCCTCGCCAAGGACGTGCCGGGTTCCAAGCGCAAGGACGACAAGGATTACATCGCGCTGTTCAAGGATGCCGGCTATGCACTGGCCACCGACAAGACCGAGCTTGCCGCCGCCGCCGGCTCCAATCAGGAAAAGCTGCTCGGCCTGTTCCACACCGGCAACATGGATGTGACGCTCGACCGCGAATTCCTGAAGAAGGGCACCGTCGACAAGTTCCCGAACCAGCCGGGTCTGGTCGATATGACCAAGGCCGCGCTCGACAAGCTTTCCAAGAACCCGGAAGGCTTCTTCCTGATGGTGGAAGGCGGCTCCGTCGACAAGATGAGCCACCCGCTCGACTGGGATCGCGCCGTGGTCGATACGATCGAGTTCGACAAGGCCGTGGGCGTCGCCCGCGAATTCGCCGCCAAGAACCCCGATACGCTGATCGTGGTGACGGGTGACCATACGCACGGCGTCTCCATCATCGGCACCGTCGATGACGAAAAGCCCGGCACCGAAATGCGCGAGAAGGTCGGCACCTACGATGCCGCCGGCATCCCGAACTACGAGGACAAGGACGGCGACGGCTATCCGGATCGCGTCGATGTTTCCCGCCGCCTGTTCCTGGCCGCCAATAACGGCCCGGACCATTACGAAACCTTCCGTCCGAAGCTCGACGGTCCCTTCGTTCCGGCCGTGAAGAACGAAAAGGGCGAATATGTCGCCAACGAAGCCTACAAGGACGTGCCAGGCGCGGTCTTCGTGGAGGGCAATATTCCGAAGGACGGCGACAGCGGCGTGCATGCCGTCGATGACGTCGTGTTGCAGGCAACCGGTCCGGGTGCCGAAGGCTTCAGCGGCTACATGGAACAGAGCGATGTCTATCGCGTGCTGGTCGATGCTTTCGCGCTCGGCAAGGCCGCGAAGTAAGGCTTGACGATCCATATCAGGGGACAGGCGGCCTTGCCGCCTGTTTCCGTTTTCGTTTCAAGGGAGCCTGCCATGGATATCAATTCGCTCGGACGGCGCCGCCTGCTTTGCGCCATGGCCGGCCTGCCGCTTGTGCTGGCCGGAAAGGCCGTGGCCGAGGAAACGCTCGGCTTCAACGAGCTTTACAAGAGCTTCGGCGTTCTGGGGTTGGAATTCTCCGACAAGCTGAAGCGCCTGAAGGGTAAGGAGATCGCGATCAGCGGCTTCATGGCGCCGCCGCTGAAGGCCGAAGCCGCGTTTTTCGTGCTGACGGAAATTCCCATGTCGCTCTGCCCGTTCTGCTCGTCGGATGCCGACTGGCCGGACAATATTCTCGTCGTCTATCTCGGGCGCAAACAGACCTTCGTGCAGTTCAATGCGCCCATCGTGGCGCGCGGTACGCTGGAATTCGGCTCGTGGGTGGACCCGGAAACGGGTTTCGTCAGCCAGATCCGCCTGCGCAACGCCGCCTTCGAGACGGTTTAACCCATGCTTTCCCTCGATATAACCGGACTGGAGATGCGCTTTCCGGGGCTGGCCTCGCCGGTCCTTTCCATCGACCGGTTCCACCTGCCGGCCGGCGCGAGACTGGCCGTCACCGGCGCTTCGGGCTCCGGCAAGAGCACGCTGGTCAATGCCATCACCGGGCTGGAGCGCGTGGGGCATGGCGCGATCCTCTGGGGCGGGCAGAATATCACGCGGTTTTCCGGCAGTCAGCGCGATGCCTTCCGGGCGCGGCATATCGGGCTGGTGATGCAGGACTTCCACCTGTTTCCCGGCCTTTCCGCCTTTGAAAACGTGGTTCTGCCCGTGCGCCTTGCCCGCCGGCTTTCCGCCGCCGAGGCAGACCGCGCCCGCCTCCTGCTCGACATGACCGGCATCGCCCGCCCGCAGCAGAAGATCGAAACGCTGTCGCGCGGCGAAATGCAGCGCGTGGCCGTGGCCCGCGCCCTCTTGTCCAAACCGGGCGTCATCGTGGCCGACGAACCGACAGCCAGTCTCGACCGATCCGCCGGCGAGGAGGTAGCCGAGCTTCTGGTCCGGCTCTCGCGCGAGGAAGGGGCAACACTCATCGTCGTGACCCACGATCCCGCCCTTTCGGAGCGGCTCGACCGGCGCATCCGGCTTGCGGGCGGCATCATCATCGAAGACAGCGGGGAGGCTCAAGCGGCATGATCCGGTTCATTCTGGCCGATCTCCGGCGGTTTTCGGGCGGCGCGCTCGCCGTCGTCATCCTCATCGCGCTATCGGTGGCGCTGTCCGTGGCCGTCACGCTTCAGGAGCGTGCCGTCCGGCTCGGCAGCGCACGGGCCGCAGAAAAGTTCGACCTTCTGGTTGGCGCGCCGGGCAGCGAAACCCAACTGGCGCTTTCCTCCGTCTTTCTTCAGCCCGCCCCCTTGCCGCTTCTGTCCGGTCAGGTTCTGGCGCGACTTGCCGACGATTCGCGTGTCGCAATGGCCGCCCCCATCGGCTTCGGCGATTCCAGTTTCGGCCACCCCATTGTCGGCACCACGACGGCGCTCGTCGCCACCCTGTCCCCCACGCTTACCGAAGGTGCGGTCTTTTCCCATCTGGGTGAAGCTGTGGCCGGGGCGGACGTGCCGCTTTCGGTGGGTGCGGAGGTGAAACCCATGCATGGCAGCGTGGAAACCGGCGGCGAAACGCATACCGAAGTCACCTATCGGGTGACGGGACGCATGGCGCCGACCGGCACCGCCTGGGACCGCGCCATCCTCGTCCCCATCCGCGCCGTCTGGAGCCTGCACGGCATGGGGGGCGAACATGAGGAAGACCACGAACACCACGGCGAGGAGGACCATGCGGAAGAGCATGAGCACGGGCATGTCGATGCGGATGCGCCACTCGATGAGCATTTCAATGCCGAGACGCCGGGCATACCCGCCATTCTGGTGAAGCCGAAGACGATTGCCGATGCCTACCGGCTGCGGCAGGAATACCGCTCGGAAACGACGCTCGCCGTGTTTCCGGCGGAAGTGCTGACGCGGCTTTACGGCACGCTGGGCGATGCGCGCAGCCTGCTTCTGGCCATCGCCATCGGCACACAGGGCATTGTGATTGCCGCCATCCTGCTGGTCGCCATCATGCATATCGGTTCACGCCGCCGCCAGATCGGCGCGTTGAGGGCGCTGGGAGCGCCCCTGCGCGCGGTCGTCACCATCGTCTGGGGGGAACTGTTCCTGCTGTTTGTCGCCGGTATTGCGCTCGGCGGCGCGTTGGGCCTTGCCGTTGCGGAACTGGTGTCCGCCCGCATGACGGCGGCGACCGCCGTGCGCTTGCCGGTGGAATTCGCGCGGGACGACTGGCGGCTTGCCGCAGGCTTTGTCATCGCGGCGGCGCTCGTCTCGCTTGTGCCGGCGATTAGTGCCCTGCGGCTGAGCCCGGCAGCGGCGCTGCGTTCCTGAGACAACCCCTTTCCCCGAAACGCCTGCCCGGCTTGCACCGGGCGGCATTTTGGGGAAAGACAGACCGATGAGCATTCCGACCCGCCACCCCTATTCCTTCGACCCCACCTACGGCATGACCCGCGAGGCGCTTCTGGCGATCACGCCGCCGGAGGCCCCGCCCGGCTTCGACGCCTTCTGGGAAAACCGATATCGCCGGGCGCTCACGGTCGATCCCGCGCCGGTGGTGACGGCAAGCGCTGTGGCCGATCCGCGCTGGCGCGTGTTCGATCTGCGCTACACCTCGACAGACGGCTTTCCGATCGGCGGCTGGCTGCTTTTGCCGAAAACGGGCACGGTCCGGCGCGGGCTGGTAGTCGGCCACGGCTATGGCGGGCGCGAGGCCCCCGATCTCGATCTGCCGGTTACGGAAGCGGCGGTGCTCTTCCCCTGCTTTCGCGGCATTTCCCGCAGTGCCCGCCCGCCGATCTCGCCGGACCCGGCGTGGCATGTTCTCGATCATATTGAGAGCGCCGGCGACTACATCATCGGCGGTTGCGTCGAGGATCTGTGGGTGGCGATCTCGGCGCTCACCGCACTTTATCCGGCGCTTGAAAACCGCATCAGTTATAGTGGCATCAGCTTCGGCGGCGGCATTGGTGCGCTCGCCATGGCCTTTGACCGCCGCATCGCCCGCGGCCACCTTATCGTGCCCACCTTCGGGCATCGTCCGCTGTGGCTGACGCTGCCCACCATCGGCAGCGCCCATGCGGTACAGCTCTATGGCCAGACCCATGCGGACGTGCTGGAAACCTTGCGCTTTTTCGATGCCGCCACCGCCGCAACGCGAATCGAGGCACCCATGCTGATGGTGCCGGCGCTGTTTGATCCCGCCGTTGCGCCGCCCTGCCAGTTTGCCATCGCAAACGCATTGCCACGCACGAAATTTAATGAAATCTTCATCCTCGACGCCGGGCACTTCGCGTATTCTGGCCAGAACATTCAGGACGCAGTTCATCACGAAAAGATAGGTCGGTTTTTCAACTCATCATGAAGCGCGCGTATTTCCGCTGGCATAGCCAGACGCTCGATCGGGACATGGAACTGCTGGTCTTCGGCCACGCCGGAGCCAAGGTGCTGATGTTTCCGACCCGCGACGGCCGCTTCTGGGAATACGAAGAGCTTGGCATCGTCAACAGTCTCGCTGACAAGCTGGAAGCCGGCCAACTGCAACTCTTCTGCGTCGATGGGGTGGCCGGCGAAACGCTATACGGCAACGGGGTCAGGCCGCAGGACAGGGCCCGCCGCTTCACCGCCTTCGAGGACTATATTCTCGAAGAAGTCCTGCCGCTGATGGACCGGCTCAACCCGCATGATTGCGTGATCGCACAAGGGTGCAGCCTCGGCGCCTTCCAGGCTGCCAACCTCGTCTTCCGCCACCCGCATCGCTTCCGCAAGCTCGTCGCCTTTTCAGGCCGCTACGATCTCACCCTCAAGGTCGAGGCCTTCGGCGACCTGTTCGACGGCCATTACGACGACGATGTCTATTTCCACACGCCCAGCCACTTCCTGCCGGGACTGATGTGCGAATGGCGGCTGGAGCACCTGCGCAAGATCGACATGATCTTCACCATCGGCGACGAAGACCCGTTTCTCGACAACAACAACCGGCTCAGCCACACGCTGAACGAAAAGGGCGTGGCGCACCGGATGCATGTCTGGCACGGCCGCGCCCATCGCGGCAGCGCCTGGCGCAAGATGGCCCCGCTTTATATCTAGCTCCGCTCGCCCGCCCAGTTGCGGGTGAACGCCGTGGCGATGGCGCTGGCATCCGCGTTTTGCGCGGTCAGATGGCAGAGCTTGGCGTAGCTGGCCTCGAACGTCATGTCGCCGCCGTCGATCACGCCGTGATCGGTGAGCAGCGAGCCGGCGGCGTAGGCACCGGGGCTGGTTCCCCCGTGAAAAACCTGCGTGCGGGCGACAACGGCAATGCTGCGTTCGCGGGCTTTCGCCAGAAAGGCCGCCGTCGCGCCATTCAGCGAGGGCACATTGCCGGAACCATAGCATTCGAGAATGATGGCACGGGGCGCGGCCTCAAGGCAGGCTTCGAGTGCTGCGGGGGCAAGGCCCGGCACGAAACGCAACGAGGCGACAAGACCGCAGGTCGCGGGCGGCAGATCAAAGACAGGCGCGCTTGCCGCCTTCGGCAGCAAAAGCCCGGCCTCCAGAACCGGAACCCCGTCCACGATCCGCCCGAGCGGCTCGAAATCCGGGCAGGCGAAGGCCGCGACCCGGCGCGTCGAAACCTTGGTGGCGCGGTTGCCGCGCAAAAGCTGCCCGTCAAAGGCAATGCACACTTCGCGCAGACCCGGCTGCGCCGCAAAACGAAGCGCCGCAACCACATTGCCGAGCCCCTCCGAGCCCTCCACGGACATGGCGATCTGCGCCCCGGTCAGGATCACCGGCTTGTCGAGCGCGCGCAGCATGAAGGAAAGGGCTGCGGCGGAAAAGGCCATGGTATCCGTGCCATGCAGCACGACGAACCCGTCATAATCCGCCCAGAGCGCGCGGAGCGCCTCAGCCAGCGCCAGCCAGTCCGCAGGCGTTGCCTCCGAACTGTCGATGGGTGTCGCAAAGGCCCTGATGTCGAACAAGGGCAGTCCGACCGCCAGCGGTTCAAGCGCCGCCGCGAGAACCGCTGGGAAATCCTCGAAAGGCGCAAAGCCGCGTGGCGTCCGGCGCATGCCGATCGTGCCGCCGGTGTGAAGCACGGCAATGCGGCGACGGGTGGCGGAAAGGGTCATGGCTCGCTCCTTCGCGCAAAATGCCGGCCATCATTATCGATTGTCTTTTCTTTCCCCTAAAAAGACGGCAAAGGCAATGCAACGCGGCACCCGGTCTCATGCCTTACCAAACACGATTGACATCAAGGGGATAGGGTTCAAAAGTCCAACGCGTGCATCGCAATGAATGATCCAATGCCCTGCCGATCGACACACCTGACACCAGCCGCTTTCGCTCGCGGCACGCCCTACAGGACCGCCTGATGGTCTCAATCCCCCTCCCCTTCGTCCTAGCGTTGCTGCTGGTCATCCTGTTCGCCCGGACATTGATCCGCGATGAAGGGCGGCTTCAGCCAGCAACGATCTTCATCGGCGGCAGTATTGCACTGATGGTCACGGTCGGGCTGCGCTGGACGGTCGATTTCGCTGTGGTCCGGTTCCTTCAGCCCATCGTCGCCTCACTGCTGCCACCCTTGGCCTGGCTATGCTTCTCGAACCTGCGCCGCCCCTCCTTGCAGCACCTGTGGCCCCATTGTCTCGCCCCGACAGTCGTTCTCGTTCTCGCCGCCCAATGGCAACGATGGCACCCGCCCATCGACCCGATCCTCGCACTTCTCTATTTCGGCTATGGCGCGGCACTGCTGCATAGCGTTCGTGGCGGCTTTGGCGATTTCGGGAATGTGCGCCTGAGCGATACCGAGGGCGCGCGCCGGGCCACTCTGGCCGTCGGCGCCATGCTTCTGGGGTCAGGCGTGATCGATCTTCTGATCGCCGTGGACTTCAACCTCTACAACGGCAAGCACGCCGCTGGCGTGGTCGCCATCGCCAACATGCTGATACTGCCGATCGTCGCCTACGCGGTCGCCGTCATGGGGGGTGCCGTTCCCACGCAGACAGATCCGGACAGCAATCAAAGCGAGCAGACCTTGTCGGACGCACCACAACGGTCCACCGCTCCGACCGCAGACGACCGCCGCATTGTCACCATCTTAGACGCTGCCATGCAGCAAAAGGCACTCTTTCGCGACCCGGACCTCACCCTGGACCGGCTGGCCCGGCGTCTCGCCATTCCCTCACGGCAGATTTCCGCCGCGATCAATCGTACCTATGGTCGTAACATTTCACAGGTGGTCAATGAATACCGCATTCGTGACGCCATGCGGCTGCTGCGGGATACGGAACTGCCGGTGACCTCGATCCTGTTCGAATGCGGCTTCCAGACAAAATCCAATTTCAACCGGGAATTCGCCCGCGTCACCGGCACGAACCCGAGCGACTATCGCCGCTCGGCGGACAATGCAGGTCCTACGGACTGACAGGCAAGGCATTTGCGAGAAAGCCGATGACGAGGAAGGCGACCTCGCGGTGAATTTCCTCGCGGCTGCGCGTTCCACCATCGCGGCAGACAATGCCGTCTCCGGGCGTTTCCGCGTCGATGAGGGCGGCCGCGCCCGGCTTGCAAATCTGCATGAAACTGAAATGCATGGCATCCGGAATTTCGACGCTGGTGGACGCGGTCCTGGGCAGGTGCTCGGCCAGATAACCGCTTTCCAGACGCGCCGGCATGTCGCCGATATCGGTTCCCGCAGCGATGACAAGGGCCGGAACGGGAAGGCTTGCCAGGCTTTGCGCGGTGAAGCCGCGCGCCAGCCCGAGATCCAGCGACACGATCGCACCGAGGCGCCGATCCGCCATCTCAGCCTCGATCCCGGCATGCTCAAGACCGAGTTCCCGGCGCAGGCTACAGGCTCTTGGGCTGGAATTGACCTTGCACTCCGCCTCGAACTGGCTCCGGTCGACCTTCGCGCCGGCTTGTGCCACAACCGTCCAGCCGCCAAGCGAGTGGCCGATGGCAGCAATCCGTCCCGGATCAACCAGGCCGGCAAGGCCCGGATCGGCGGCAAGAGCATCAATGACGCGGCTGAGGTCGCGGGGGCGCTCCCATAGCATCGCGGCCTGTTCCGACGCCTTGTTGAAGGTTGTCGTGCCGGGATGATCCGGCGCCGCTACGATATAGCCCTGTTGCACAAGTGCGCCCGCAAGCCAGTTCAGGTTTCGCCAACTGCCGCCATAGCCATGCGAAAGAACAACCAGCGCCCGCTTCTGACCGGAAGCGGGTAGCGCGTTGCGGACCGCCTCAATCCCTTGAAAGACGGCGTTCTCGCCGACGGTTTCAACGTGGTGCGAACTTCGCGCGGGATACCAGATCGCCACATGAAGCGGCCGGGGGCCTGCCAAGCCCAGATCGGTCTCGCGGAACCCGGTGGCATCACCCGCATGGGATAAGGTTGCAGCGCATAACCACGCACCGAATGTGAAGGAAGAAAATCTCAGCATAAACGCCTCTCGGTTAAATCACCCGGCCTGCATGCCCTCAACCCACCCCCTCCGCGACCTGAAACACGATCAAGGACCACACATCGGTTTCGGGGCACCCTGATTGTGTACAGGGTGCACTTTCGGCTCAAATTTGCGGCGGTGCAGCAGAAATGTGCAATTTCTGTATTGACTAAAGGGAAATTTTTATTCCTCATATCAAATTATAAAAATGAGCACTCACGTGATCTGACAGGTGGAACAGATAATGCAGCAGCTAAAAAATACCCTTCGATATGCGCTGGCGCTCGCGGCGCTGCCAACCTTGAGTTTTGCCCAGGACGCGGAACCGACGCTTAGCAGCGGCGACACGGCTTTTGTCGCAACCTGCTGCCTGATCGTCATGCTGATGATGCTTCCGGGGCTTGGTCTCTTCTATGGCGGCATGTCGCGCAGCAAGAACGTGCTTTCGGTTCTCACCCAGGTCTTCGCCTCCGCCGCGCTGATCTCGGTGATCTGGGTTCTCGTCGGCTATTCGCTAACCTTCGATGCGGATGTTTCGTGGAACGCCGTTGTCGGTGGCTTCGCCAAGGTCTTCCTCGTCGGCGTGACGCAGGACAGCCTCATCGGCACCATCCCGGAATATCTCTATATCCTGTTCATGCTGCTGTTTGCAGCAATCACGCCGCCGATCATCATCGGTGCGTTTGCCGAGCGCATGAAGTTTTCTTCCGTTCTGGTGTTCATGGGCGTCTGGTCGCTCATCAACTATGTGCCGATGGCCCACATGGCCTGGGGCGGCGGTTGGGTGTTCAATGTCGGCGTGCTCGATTTCGCCGGCGGCAACGTCGTGCACCTGAATGCCGGTGTCGCGGCCCTCGTCTGCGCCTATGTGCTTGGCCCGCGCAAGGGTGCCGGCGCCACCATGATGATCCCCCACAACATGACCATGACCTATACGGGTGGTGCCATGCTCTGGGTCGGCTGGCTGGCCTTCTGCGGCGGCTGCGCCCTTGCCGCCAGCGGTTTCGCCACGCTCGTCATGCTCAACACCTTCCTGGGTGGTGCGGCCGGCGCCCTGAGCTGGATGATCGTCGAATGGCTTCACCGCGGTCGTCCGAGCACCTTCGGCGTTCTGTCGGGTGCCATTGCTGGCCTCGTCGCCATCACCCCGGCCTGCGGTTTCGTCAGCCCGGCCGGCTCGATTGCCATCGGCCTGCTCGTCTCCCCGGTCTGCGTCTTTGCCGTTGAAGTGCTGAAGCCGAAGTTCGGTTATGACGATTCCTTCGACGTCTTCGGCGTCCACGGCACCGGCGCCATCATCGGCGGCATCCTCACAGTCGTCTTCGCGACCCCTTCCCTCGGTGGCACGGGCTTCACCCAGGAACGCGATTTCGCCACGATGATGCTGGTCCAGCTTTCAATCATCGGCTTCAGCATCGTCGTCTCGCTGGTCACGACATGGGTGTCGCTGAAGATCGCTTCGCTTCTGACCGGTGGCCTGCGCGTTTCCGACGAGGAAGAATATGCCGGCCTCGACAAGTCGTCCCACGGCGAAAGCGGCTATCGCATGAATGACGAAGCTTTTGGTGGCAGCGGCGTCTGATCGGCGCCCGCTCCCTTCGAGCCCCTGACGCCCTCGCATGGATACTATACCAGCGAAGCGTTAAAGAAGGCCCGGCGCGCCATGCGCCGGGCCTTCTGGCATTTTCACGATGCCTCGAACTGGCTGGCGAGCGCGCTGGTAAGCTGCGAGGCGAAGCGGGCGGCCGCCACCGGCAGGGTGCGCCCCTTCAACTGGCCGAGATAGAGAATGCCGGCGGGTACGTCGCGGCTGTCGATGGGGCGCGAGACCATCCGCCCCGTCGAGGTTTCATCGGCAAGGCCGATGGGAATCTGGAAGGTGGTGATGTTCTCCGCCACCGCATGGTTGCGCAGAAACTCGAAATTGTCCGACTGGATGACGGGATCGATGCGCAACCCTGCAACCCGCACGGCAATATCGACGAGATGCCGCACGCCATAGGGTGTGGTCGGCAGGGCAATCGGATAATCGAGGCATTCGGAAAGGCGCACCGTTGCCTTCGCCGCCAGCGGGTGGTCCGGCGTCATGACCACATGCACCGGCTGGCGCACCCGGATGAGCGTCATGAAATCGGTCAGCCGCACCGGCTCGAACACCACGGCCAGATCGGCGCTGTGATCGACCAGCGCCTGTTCCGCCGCCTCGCGGTCGCGCAGATGCACGCCGAACGTCACGTTCGGATGCTCCTTGCGGTAAAGGGCGATCTGGGTGGGCAGGAAATAGGGCAGAAGCGCCTGACTGCACGCGATGGACACATGACCGCGCCGCACGCCGGAGAGATCGGCGATCTGCGATTTCACCCGCTCCATGTCGGAGAGCTGATTGCGGATGTGGTGGATGTAGATCTCACCTGCCGCCGAAAGCCTCACACCATGCGGCAGCCGCTCGAAGATCGGCACGCCCAGCTCCTCCTCCATCGCCAGAATGCGCCGGTTGAGCGCCGTCGAGGTGATGGCCAGTGTGTCGGCCGCTGCACGGATGGAACCGGCCTTCACGACAGCATCGATGTAACGGATCGACGAGAGATAGCGCATGACCGGCCTTTCGGAAGGCTGCTGCAAAATTTGCAGCGGACTGGCCAAAACATAGCACAAGACAGAAGCGCGTCCATCTGGATTACTGGCTGCGGAATTCAAACGCGCGGGCATAGGGGTTGAACCGCCGGCGCGCAACCGGTCTCACGAAAAGCGGGGAGCTTTCTCATGTCCAACATCCTGATGCCCAATCGCCGCCAGTTTCTGCTGAGCACGGCGGGCCTTGCCGGAACCGCGGCCCTTGCCGGCGTTCTGCCCGCCGGCACGGCACGCGCCGCGGGCCTCACCGTCGGCTTCATCTATGTCGGCCCGAAGGACGATTTCGGCTATAACCAGTCGCATGCCGAGGGCGCCGCCGCCGTCAAGACCATCGAGGGCGTCACCGTGGTCGAGGAAGAACAGGTTCCCGAGACAGTCGACGTGCAGAAGACCATGGAAAGCATGATCAGCTTCGATGGCGCGAAACTCGTCTTCCCGACCTCCTTCGGTTACTTCGACCCCCATATCCTCACCATGGCGCCGAAATATCCCGATGTGCGCTTCGAGCATTGCGGCGGTCTGTGGACGCCGAAGAACCCGAAGAATGTCGGCTCCTATTTCGGCTATATCGGCATGGGGCAATATCTGAACGGCATCGCCGCCGGTCATGCCACCAAGTCGAAGAAGATCGGCTTCGTCGCCGCCAAGCCCATTCCGCAGGTGCTGCTGAACATCAATTCCTTCCTGCTCGGTGCACGCGCGGTCGATCCCACGATCACCTGCCAGGTCATCTTCACCGGCGAATGGTCGCTGGCCGTGAAGGAGGCCGAAGCAACGAATGCGCTCGCCGATCAGGGCGTCGATGTCGTCACCTGCCATGTGGACGGCCCGAAGGTCGTCATGGAGACGGCGGCGGGTCGCGGCATGTATCTGTGCGGCTACCACGCCAACCAGAGCGCGCTGGCACCTGAAAAATACCTGACCGGCGCCGAATGGAACTGGGGCAAGGTCTATACCGACATGGTCAAGACCACGCTTGCCGGCGGCACCATCGAAAACTTCGTGCGCGGCGGTCTGGCCGATGGCTTCATCAAGATGAGCCCGCTCGGCCCCGCCGTTTCCGAAAAGGGCCGCGCACAGTTCGAGGCGGTGAAGGCCGACATCCTCAAGGGCGGTTTTGCCGCCATCAAGGGCCCGCTCAAGGATAACAAGGGCAATGTGGTGGCGACCGCCGGCCAGGCCTTCGTCGAAACCGACGTGGCGCTGGAAAGCATGAGCTATCTCGTCGAAGGCGTTATCGGCTCCACCTCCTGAAACCGCACCTGAAGAGGGGATGAGGCCATGAGCATGCAGGCTGAACTGGCGGCACCGGCCGCCGGGCGGGCCGGTTTCCTCAGCGAAACCACGGCCCGCCGCATCGAGGCAGTCATCCTGCCTCTGGCGGCGCTGTTGGCGGGAATGATCGCCTTTGCGATCTTTCTCGCCTTCCTCGGCAAGTCGCCCCTCGATTTCTACCTTCTCGTCTACAAGGCCGGTTTCGGCACGGCCTTTTCCTGGACGAACACGCTGGCGCGCGCCGCGCCTCTGCTTCTGGCCGCACTCTGCGTGGCGCTGCCGGCAAGGCTCGGCCTCGTCATCATCGGCGGTGAAGGGGCCATCGTTCTGGGCGGTGTGGCGGCAGGCGCCGTCGCCACACTGGTGCCCGGCCTGCCCGGTCCCGCCGGTATCATCGCCATGGCGCTGGCCGCCGCCGCCGCCGGTGGCCTGTGGATCGGCGGCGTCGGGGCGCTTCGCCATCTGCGCGGCGTCAACGAAACCATTGCCAGCCTGTTGCTCGCCTATATCGCCATCGCTTTGATGAACCATCTGGTCGAGGGATTGCTGCGCGACCCCGCCAGCCTCAACAAGCCCTCCACCGCACCGCTGCCCGAAACCTGGCGCATCGGTGAAATCCCCGGCCTCGGCGTGCACTGGGGCCTTGCCGTCGGCATCCTCGCCTGCATCGCAAGCTGGGTGCTGATCGAGCGCACGACCTGGGGCTTTGCCGCCCGCATCGTCGGCGGCAATGTGCGCGCCGCCCAGATTCAAGGGCTGCCTGCCGGGCTTCTCGCCATCGGCTTCACCGCACTCGGCGGCGCCTTCGCCGGACTGGCCGGCATGTTCGAGGTCGCTGCCGTGCACGGCTCGGCCAATGCCTCGCTTGCCGCGGGCTACGGCTATACCGGCATCCTCATCGCCTTCCTTGCCCGCCACAACGGGCTCGCCATCATTCCCGCCGCCATCCTCTTTGCCGGGTTCGAGGCCTCGAGCGGGCTGGTGCAGCGGCGTCTGGCGCTTCCGGATGCGACGGTGCTGGTGCTGGAAGGCATGGTGTTCATCGCCATCCTTCTCTCCGACACGCTTCAGGACCGCTTCCGGTTCCTGGCTTTCCTGGAACGGAGGCAGAAATGACGGACGATATCGGTCTGTGGGGCGTGCCCCTTGCCATTCTCGGCGGTGCCATCCGCGTCTCCACCCCCTTCATCTTCGTTTCCGTCGGCGAGTGCCTGACGGAACGTTCGGGCCGCATCAATCTGGGGCTGGAGGGAACGCTGGTCTTCGGCGCCATGAGCGGCTATGCCGTGGCCTACCACACGGGTTCGCCCTGGCTTGGCACGCTCGCCGCCGCCTTTGCCGGCCTTCTCTTCGGCCTGCTGCACGGCTTCATATGCAAGCTGCCGCGCGTCAATGACATCGCCATCGGCATCGCGCTGATGATCTTCGGCACCGGCCTCGCCTTTTTCTTCGGCAAGCCCTATGTGCAGCCCGTTGCGCCCGACCTGCCGGCCATTCCGCTCGGCTTCTGGTCCAGCCTGCCGCAGGTGCAGGCGGCACTGAACATCAATGTGCTGTTCATCGCCGGCATCGCGCTTGCCTTCGCCGCCTCGTGGATGCTGAAGAACACCCGCATCGGCCTGACCATCCGGGTTGTGGGCGACAGCGCCGACGCGGCCCGCGCACTCGGCATCAATGTCAATCGCGTGCGGCTGTGGTCGACGGCAGCGGGCGGCGCGCTCGCCGGCATCGGCGGGGCCTATCTCTCGCTCTATTATCCCGGAAGCTGGAACGAGGGCATTTCCTCCGGACAGGGGTTGATGGCGGTGGCGCTCGTGATCTTCGCCCGCTGGAGCCCGGTGAACTGCCTTTATGCCTCGCTGCTTTTCGGCGGCGCGGGGGCGCTCGGCCCTGCCCTGCAATCCGTCGGCGTCAGCAGCGGTTACTACCTCTTCTATGCCGCGCCCTACGCCCTCACGCTCGGGCTTCTGGTCGCCACCAGTTCGCGCACCCGCGCCATGCCCTCAGCCCCCGGCGAACTCAGCATCATCAAGTAAAAACGCGCCGCTTCCGGCGGCAAGCGAATGGAGAACCCGATGACCACCATTCAGGCCGATCCCTACCTCTGGCCCTATAACGGCGACCTGCGCCCGGAAAACACCGCGCTGATCATCATCGACATGCAGACGGATTTCTGCGGACCGGGCGGCTATGTCGACACCATGGGTTACGACATCGCGCTGACCCGCGCGCCCATCGAGCCGATCAAGACGGTGCTCGCCACCATGCGCGCCAAGGGCTATCACATCATCCACACCCGCGAGGGCCACCGGCCCGACCTTTCCGATCTGCCGCCCAACAAGCGCTGGCGCTCCCGCCAGATCGGCGCGGGCATCGGCGATGCCGGACCCTGCGGGCGCATTCTGGTGCGCGGCGAGCCGGGCTGGGAAATCATCGACGAACTAAAGCCGCTCGACGGCGAGCCGATCATCGACAAGCCCGGCAAGGGTTCCTTCTGTGCCACCGATCTCGAACTCCTGCTGCGCACGCGCGGCATCGAGAACATCGTTCTTTCCGGTATCACCACCGATGTCTGCGTGCATACCACCATGCGCGAGGCCAACGATCGCGGTTTCGAGTGCCTGCTTCTGGAAGATTGCTGCGCGGCGACCGATCCCGCCAACCATGCCGCCGCCGTCAAGATGGTGAAGATGCAGGGCGGCGTGTTCGGCTCGGTCTCCGACAGCACCAAATTCGTGGAGGCTCTGCCATGAGAGTTCCCCCGCTTGACCACAAGCCGCCATCGCGCGCCATCGAGGTGGCAACACTCGGCATGACCATGCGCTTCGGGTCGTTCACGGCGCTGAACGACGTATCGATCAAGATTGCCGCCGGCTCCTTTCACGTCCTGCTCGGCGAAAACGGCGCGGGTAAATCCACGCTGGTCAAGTGCATGATGGGTTTCTACCGCCCGACCTCGGGCCAGATGACGGTGGAGGGCATGGAGGCAGACGTGCCCGATCCGCGCGCCGCCCACGATCTCGGCCTCGGCATGGTCTACCAGCACTTCACGCTGGTGCCGTCGCTGACCGCCGCCGAAAACCTCGTCATCAGCCGGAATGACGTACCCGCCCGCATTCAATGGGACCGGGAACGCGCCGACCTCGCTGCCTTCATGAAGAAAATGCCCTTCACCGTGCCGCTCGATGTGCCGGTGGGCAGGCTGGCGGCGGGTGAGAAGCAGAAGCTCGAACTGCTGAAACAGCTCTATCTTGGCCGCCGTTTCCTAATCCTCGATGAACCGACCTCGGTGCTGACGCCCGCCGAGGCCGACGAACTTCTGGGCATGGTGCGCGGACTGACGACCTCGGGCGAACTGACCTGCCTGATGATTTCCCACAAGTTCCGCGAGGTGACGGCCTTTGCCGACGAAGTGTCGGTTCTGCGCCGGGGCGAGCATGTCGGCGGCGGCAAGGTCTCCGAGCTGTCGACGGCGGACATGGCCGCCATGATGATCGGCGAGAAGGAACTGGTGCGGCCCGCCGCTCGCGTGGCGGTAAATGGGCAAACCGTGCTTGCCGTCTCCGGTGCCAGGGCGCCCGACCGCTCCGGCCTCAAGACGATCGACATTACCGATCTCAAGGTCAAGGCGGGCGAGATCGTCGGTATCGCCGGCATTTCCGGCAACGGCCAGATGGAGCTGATGGAAATCCTTTCCGGCCAGCGACCGCTGGAGGAAGGGAGCGTTCAGGTGTGCGGCACGCCATTCAAGGCAACGCGCGGCGAGGCGCGCAAATTCAACGTGCGCTACCTGCCGGAAGAACCCTTACGCAACGCCTGCGCGCCGAAAATGAGCGTGGCCGAAAACATCTTCTTCCGCGATTTCGACTTTGACGACGGCAAGCCGAAGTTCTGGCTGGACAACCGCCGCATGGCCGAACAGGCCGCAAGGCTGGTCGGCGAATACAAGGTGAAGACGGCCTCGCTCGCGACACCCATCGCAGCCCTTTCCGGCGGCAATGTACAGCGCGCGGTTCTGGCGCGGGAGTTCAACGGCACGGTGGATCTTCTCCTCATCGCCAATCCCTGCTTCGGGCTCGACTTCTCGGCGGTGGCGGAAATCCGCGCCCGCATCATGGCGGCGCGCAATGCGGGTGCGGCCGTCTTGCTCATCAGCGAGGATCTCGATGAAATCCTCGAACTGTCCGACCGCATTCTCGTGATGTCGGAAGGCAGTATCGTTTTTGAAACGCCGGCGGCCAACGCCGATATCGGCGAAATCGGCAAACACATGGCAGGACACCACTGATGGCGACGATCAAGGCCCGCCCCTTCGACTTCACGCTGACACCCGCAGAGACCGCGCTCATCGTCATCGACATGCAGCGTGATTTCGTTGAGCCGGGCGGTTTCGGCGCCACGCTCGGCAATGACGTGTCGCTTCTGCAGGCGATCATTCCCGCCACCGCGCGGCTTATCGCCGGCTTCCGCAAGGCGGGGCTGCCGGTGATCCACACCCGCGAATGCCACGCCGCCGACCTTTCCGACTGCCCGCCCGCCAAGCGCGAACGCGGCAATCCGGCCCTTCGCATCGGCGATCCCGGTCCCATGGGCCGCATCCTGATTGCGGGCGAAGACGGCGCGGATATCGTGCCGGACCTTTATCCCGTCGCCGGTGAGACCGTCATCGACAAACCCGGCAAGGGTGCGTTCTACGCCACCCCGCTTGGCGAAATCCTCAAGGAAAAGGGCATTCGCCAGCTCGTTTTCGCGGGTGTGACGACCGAAGTCTGCGTGCAGACCACCATGCGCGAGGCCAACGACCGGGGCTATGAGTGCCTCATCGCCACAGACGCCACCGAAAGCTATTTCCCTGACTTCAAGAAAGCCGCCATCGACATGATGACCGCGCAAGGCGCGATCGTCGGCTGGGCGGCCACCGTCGACCAGATCGTGGAGGCCCTCGATGACTGAACCCCTGCACCTTGCCGATTTCCTGAACAACGGCTGGCAGCAATGCACCTTCGAATATTTCCGCGAAGGCGTCGAGATTTGCCGTCTGGTTCGCGGCGAACCGGAACTGGCGCTGCTGCGCTATTCACCCGGCGCGAGCGTGCCGAAACACCTGCATATGGGGCTTGAGACCATTCTGGTTCTGGAAGGCTCGCAAAGCGACGAGTTCGGCCATTACGCCGCAGGCGCGCTGGTGGCCAATCCAGAGGGCACCGTGCATTCGGTGTCGTCGCCGGAAGGTTGCGTCGTGCTCATCCAGTGGACGAAGCCTGTGAAAATCCTTTGAAATCCGGAATGGCCGCCATGCAGAACATGCCTTTTACCCTTGAAAGCCTCCGCGCCGCCTATGCCGCGGGTCTCAGCCCCGTCGCTGTCATTGCCGAGGTCTATCGCCGGATCGAAGATGCCGGAGACCCCGGCCTCTTCATCCATCTCGCGCCGCTCGAAACGGTTCTGGCGGAAGCACAGGCGCTCGGCCCCTATGATCCGCAAAAGCCGCTTTACGGCATTCCCTTCGCGGTGAAGGACAATATCGACGTGGCCGGCATGCCCACCACCTGCGCCTGCCCCGCCTTCGAATATGCGCCGGGAAAGGATGCCTTCGTGGTGGCGAAGTTGAGGGAAGCGGGCGCGCTGCCCATCGGCAAGACCAATCTCGACCAGTTCGCCACCGGGCTTGTCGGCGTCCGCTCGCCCTATCCCGTTCCGAAAAACGCCATCGATCCGGCCATCGTGCCGGGCGGCTCCAGCAGCGGTTCGGCGGTGGCTGTGGCGCGCGGCATCGTGCCCTTTGCGCTGGGCACGGATACCGCCGGTTCCGGCCGTGTGCCGGCGGCACTCAACAATATCGTCGGGCTGAAACCGACGCTCGGCAGTCTTTCAGCCACCGGCATGGTGCCCGCCTGCCGCACGCTGGATACGATCTCGGTCTTCGCGCTTACGGTGGAAGACGCCTTCGCCGTCTTCTCCGCCGCAGCCGGTTTCGATGCGGCGGATGGCTATTCCCGCCCGTTTTCGCCACCGTTCTTCGAAACGCCGGGAGCAGGCTTCACCATTGGCGTGCCGGACACGGCCTCCCGCCTGTTCTTCGGCGACGACGCACAGGCCGCCTCCTTCGAAGCCACGCTCGGCCTTCTGGAAAAGCTGGGCCACCGCATCATTCCGCTCGATTTCTCGCCGCTCTACCGCATTGCCGCGCTGCTTTACGACGGCGCCTGGGTGGCGGAACGCTATGCCGCCATCGAGGGCATGATCCGCAACAGCCCGGAGGCGCTTCACCCGGTGACGCGCAAGATCATCGGCCGGGCCGAAGCGCTGCTGGCAGCGGATGCCTTCCGCGACATCTACCGTCTGGCCGACCTGAAGCGTGCCGCCGAACCGCTTCTGGCCGCGGTCGATCTTCTTTGCGTGCCCACCATTCCCCGCTTCTTCACGGTGAAGGATCTGGAGGCCGATCCGATTGGCCCGAATTCGCAACTCGGTACCTACACCAACTTCGTCAACCTGCTCGATCTCTGCGGTCTGGCCGTGCCGGTCGCCGCCCGCACCGATGGCCGGCCCGGCAGCGTGACGCTGCTTGGCCCCGCCGGCAAGGATGGCCGCCTCGCCGGCATTGCCGCAACGCTTCAGGCCCAGGCCGCCCAACCGCTCGGCGCAACAAGATGGGCCTACGAACCCGCGCCGGCCTCGCTGCCGACCGCCGGGCCGGACGAGATTGCGGTCGCCATGGTCGGCGCCCATATGCGTGGCCTGCCGCTCAACCCGGAAGTGACGCGGCTTGGCGGCCGCTTCCTCTGCGAAGGCCGAACGGCCCCCGACTATCGCTTCTACGCGCTCTCCGGCGGCCCGCCGAAACGACCCGGACTGGTCAGGGTCGCGGAGGGCGGCGCGTCCATCGCGCTGGAAATCTGGGCCATTCCGCTCGCAGGCTTCGGCACCTTCATGGCCGGCATCCCCTCGCCGCTCGGCATCGGCACGGTGAAGCTGGAGGGTGGCGAAACCGTCAAGGGCTTCCTCTGCGAAACCGCGGGGCTTGCCGGAGCGGACGATATTACCGCCTTCGGCGGCTGGCGCGCCTATACGGCCTCGCTAGCGACATGAGATTCACGAACGGCAGCGTCCATTAACGGCGATGGATTAATCCATCGCCGGTCGATATACCCGTCGCATTGTCTCTCTCAAAATGGACGCTTCGGCCATGGAAACCACGACTATCGAAAACCGTGCGGATTTCGCGCAATGGGCCATCGAGCGCGCCAGCGCGATCATCGCCGAAGAAGGCGCAGGCCTTGCCCTGGCCGCACGCGATGCCGACGAGGACAAGATCGCCGCGGCAGCCAATGCGCTGGGACAGGCGATTGTCGATACGATGCTGGAAGTGTTTGACGGGCTGTTGCAGGACGACTGATCGCCGTCGTTTCAGAAGGTCCAGGGGTCGATGAGATCAAGGCCCGTGCCGGTGAAATCCCGGATATTGCGGGTGGCAAGCCGCCCGCCATGGACGGCGGCAATGGCAGCGATCATGCCATCCTGCGCCGACATGGGACGCCCCTCGCGCACGGCGCGGCCCATGATTTCGCCATAGGCTATCGCCGCCTCCTCGGTCAGGCCGAAAATGCGCCCGGCAAAGCGGCGACGCCAGTCGGAAAGCCCCTGCTCCAGCCGGTTGGCGCGCTCGTCGGGCCGGATTTTCTGGATGCCGAAGGCGATTTCCGCAAGCGTCACGGTCGGCAGCGCCAGTTCCGCATCGAACCGCACCAGCCAGGCGATGACATTCTCGTCGGGCGTCCTTTTCAGCGTTTCCGAGATAACGTTGGTATCGAGGAAGATCACAGGTCGAGACCCGTATTCGGCGTGCGGTGTTCGCGGATCGTCGCTTCCAGATCGATCTCCGTGCCGAAGGCATCGGAAACGCGGCGATAGAATTGACGGGCGGGCTCGCGACCGGCCTCGCGCACCTCATAGGCTTCCAGCGCGCGCTCGACGATATCGGCAATGGAGCGGTTCTCGCGCCGGGCCAGACGATGCGCCAGATCACGGGCGCGAGCGCTGCGCACGGAAAGCTGCGGTTCTGCCATGGTCGTTCTCCTTTGCGGACAATATAGGCGCAAAGGAGATTGCCATCAAGATGGCAGGAGATGGCTTGCCATCAGTAAAAGACGGCGCGGGTGGCCCGCGCCGTCCCGCCAGCCTTACTCGCCGTAACCGACGATACCCTTGATCTCGAGGAAGTCGTGAATGCCCCAATCGGCATATTCGCGACCGTTGCCCGACTGCTTGTAACCGCCGAACGGGGCCATCGTGTCCCAGTCCGGATAGTTGAGATAAACCGAACCGGCGCGCATTTTCAGCGCGATGGCGCGGGCATGGTCGAGGTTTTCCGACTGCACATAGGCGGCCAGACCGTAGACCGTGTCGTTGGCGATGGCGACGGCTTCATCCTCATCCTTGTAGGGCAGGATGGAGAGAACCGGGCCGAAGATTTCTTCACGCGCGATGGTCATGTCGTTGGTCACGCCGCCGAACACGGTGGGACGCACGTAATAACCGCGGTTGACGCCTTCGGGACGGCCAAGACCACCCGCGACGAGCGTCGCGCCTTCCTTGATGCCGGCCTCGATAAGACGCTGCACCTTGTCGAACTGGAGCTGCGAAACGAGCGGGCCGAGGATGGTGGCCTCGTCGCGCGTATCGCCCACGGTGAAGGTTTCGGCTTCGGACTTCGCATAGCCCAGCGCTTCCTCGTGGCGGTCGGCGGGAACCAGCATGCGGGTCGGCGCATCGCAGGACTGGCCGGTGTTGCCGAAGCAGGCCTGAACGCCCTTGCGCACCGCCGTTTCGATGTCGGCATCGGGCAGGACGATGTTGGCGGACTTGCCACCCAGTTCCTGCGCCACACGCTTCACGGTATCGGCGGCGGTCTTCGCCACGATGATGCCGGCGCGGGTGGAGCCGGTGAACGACACCATGTCCACATCCGGATGGCCGGCCATGACCTGGCCGACATCGGGGCCCGTGCCGTTGACGAGGTTGAACACGCCCTTCGGCACGCCCGCCTCTTCCATGATTTCGGCCCAGACGATGCCGGAGATCGGCGCGATTTCCGAGGGCTTCAGAACGACCGTGCAGCCCGTCGCGATGGCCGGTGCCACCTTGCAGACGATCTGGTTGAGCGGCCAGTTCCACGGCGTGATCAGCGCGACGACGCCGATCGGCTCCTTGACGATGGTGGTGTTCCCACGCTTTTCGGTGAACGCGAAGCTTTCGAGACCGGCAATGGTCGATTCCATGTGGGCGCGGCCGGCCCAGGCCTGGGCTTCGCGGGCGAACGTGATCGGAGCGCCCATTTCATAGCTGACGGCCTGCGCGATATCCTCGAACCGCTTGTTGTAGACCTCGAGGATCTTCTTCAGGAGCGCCAGACGCTCGGCAACCGGGGTCTGGGAGAAGGACGGGAAGGCCGCCTTGGCGGCTGCCACGGCCTTGTCCACATCCGCCTTGGAGCCGACGGAAATCTGCGTGTAGGCCTCTTCCGTCGAGGGATCGATGACGTCGAGCGTGGCGGGAACGACCGGATCGATCCAGGCGCCGTCGATGTAGAATTTCAGATGGTTGGACATAGTTCCTCTCTTTTGTCGTTGTTGGCGGCGGCGGGCGGCATCCGCCCGCCGTAAAGGGTGATCAGGGCAGGTAATCCATGTAGCGTTCCATGTCCCAATTGGTCACTTCCTTGAGGAAGCGCTTCCAGTCGTCGCGCTTCATCAGGTCGTAGAGTTCGTAGAGACGACCCGGCATGGCTTCGAGAACGAGATCATCGTTCTTGAGTGCATCGAGGGCTTCATTGAGGTTGAGCGGGATGAGATCGACATGGCCGCCGGCCTTCATCACTTCCACCACGTTGCGGTCCTCCGGTGCGCCGGGATCGATCTTGTTGGTCAGGCCGTCATCCAGCGCCTTGATGAGCGCGGCGCAGAACATATGCTGGTTCACCATGGCATCGACGGCGCGGAATTCAAAGCGGTCCGGCGCTGAAATGCGAATGGTGCAGGAGCGGTTCTGCAGGCCCCAGTTGGCGCCGATCGGAGCCCACAGGCCGACATCGGCGAAGCGGCGGTAGGAATTGACCGTGGAGGCGCCGATGGCGGTCAGCGCACCGATATGCTTCAGCGCGCCGCCGAGCGCATGGTGGCCGAGTTCGGTCGGCAGCCAGCCGCCTTCCTTGTTCTCGAATTCGTTGACGCCGCCTCTGGTGTAGGTGAACACCTCTTCCATGCCGGGCAGTTCACCGGACACGAGCTGCTGGACCTGCGGCTCGCCGCCCGACCAGATCGAGCAATTGTGGTGGCAGCCATTGGCCGGAACGCCCATCATGGGCTTGGCCATGAAGCAGGCGATGAGGCCGTGCTGACGGGCCACCTCGTTGCAGATCTGGCGATAGGTGGTGAGACGGTCGCAGGTGCGCACGGCATCGTCGAAGGCGAAGTTGAGTTCCAGCAGGCCCGGCGCGTCTTCCACGTCGCCCTGGATCATATCGAGGCCCATGGCGTGGGCATATTCATAGACCTGCTTCCACACCGCGCGGGCGGATTCGAACTGGCCGATGTGATAGGCATAGGGTTCGGTAATGCCGGAATAGGGAACGGCGGAGCCTTCCGGGTTCTTCTTCAGCCACAGCATTTCCGGTTCCATGCCGACGCGCAGGTGAAGCCCATTATGCTTCTCGCGGAATTCGCGGTCGAAACGCTTGAGGTTGCCGCGCACGTCGCATTCGAAATAGCCGCCGGGGTTCTTGGCGTCTTCCAGACCGTAGAACAGCGTGCAGAACACGCGCGCAATGCTCTTGTCCCAGGGAAGCTGGCAGAAGGTTTCCGGGTCCGGCAGGGCCAGCACTTCGCCGTCATTGGCGGAGAAACCGTAGAGGCTGCCATTCATGTCGGTATCGACATTGGTAACGCCACCCATCCAGGTCTGCACGCCCTTGCGGGCATTGTTGGCCCAGTGGCGAGCCGGAACGGCCTTGCCGAGCACGCGGCCGGTGATCGAGACATACTGATAGTAGATGTACTCGACGCCGAGCGACTTGATCTTTTCGGCCACGCGGGCCACGCGCTCCTGCCGCAGCGGGTCGTGGAGTTCGCGGTAAAGATCGCAATCGGGGTTCATGGACATTCTAAAGTTCTCCTCTTTGGATTTTGTTGTACTGGCGGATTTTGTTGTGTCGGGCGGGTCGGGGGTCAGCCTTCGAGGTAGCGCGCAAGCTCGGCGGCGCTGACGGCCTTGGCGAGGCTTGCATGCTCCACTTCGCAGGCATGGGCGAAATGCTGGACAAAGGCGTCGCCGAAGGCGTTCTTTGCCAGTGTGCTGGCCTTCAGCCGGTCGGCGGCATCCTTCAGGTCGCGCGGCAGGCGGGTGGCACCGGGCGGAATGTCATCGGGACCGCCGAAGGGCGTGGCGTCGGGCGGGGTAAGCCCTTCCGCGATCCCGTCGAGACCGCCGGCGAGCGCCAGCGCCAGCGTCAGGTGCGGGTTGCAATCGGCCCCCGGCAGACGGAATTCGAGGCGGGCGCTATCCCCTGCATTCGGCACGGAACGGACGGCGGTGGTGAAGGTATATTCCGCCCAGGTCACGGATTTCGGCGCCCAGGACCCCGGTGCGAAGCGGCGGTAGGCGTTGACGGTATGGGCCGCCAGCGCAAAGGCCTCCGGCGTGAGCCGCGCCATGCCGCCAATGAACTGCTTTGCCAGTGCATTGGTGGTGCCGGCGGCATCGGCAAAGAGGTTCTTGCCGGTCGCCTTGTCCCAGAGCGACAGAACGACATGGCCGCCAATGCCCGGGAACGGCGCGCCCATGGAAGCCATGAAGCTTGCCGTCATGCCGCGGCTGCGGGCAAAGGAGCGGGCGGCGACACGGAAGAAGGCGGCGTCATCGGCGGCCTTCATCGGCGTCTCGGCGGCCAGCGTCGCCTCGAAGCAACCCGGACCAAGCTCGCCGGCCACCGCAAACAGCGAAACGCCGTGATCGAGAATGGCACGCTCCAGCGCGGCAACGAACTCGGCCTGATCGGCTGCCGTCTGGCCCGACCAGCACTTGTTTTCCGGCATGAAGGTGGAAAGGCCAGCAAAGCCCTTGTCACGCAGGCTGGCGGCATCTTCCTCCAGGAAGATCACCTCGAATTCGAAAGCGGCACGCACCTCATAGCCCATGGCATCGGCCCGCGCGATCTGCTTGCGCAGCACATCCCGCGGCAGAAGCCCGGCATTGTCGCCGGCATACTCGGCGATGATCGTCGCCGCATTCGGCTCAAAGCCGTAGGGACGCAGCGAACCGAGATCGAGCGACAGCGCCTCGGTGAGATAGGGGCCGCCGCCGAAGAGGTTATCGGCACTGTCCCAATGGGGCAGCGTGTTGGAAAAGCGCGGATCGCGCGCCCAGGCGAGAAACTGTTCGCGGCGCAGGCGGCGTTCGCGGAACATGCTGGCGTAATCGAACAAGCCGACATGCAGCACGTCGATACCTTCCCGTTCCAGCCGTTCGGCGAGTTTTGTCAGATCGGTCATGAAGAACTCCGGTTGGTTTTGGCGGTGGAGGACTTCGCGGCGACAAGGCCGCGAAGCGGTCTGTCTCTCGGTCAGATCAATAGACGTCGCGCAGGTAGCGCTTGTCGCGGCGCAGCGCCTCGACGTAATCGCTGGCATCCGTGGCGCTCATGCCGCCTTCGGATGCGACGATTTCGATGAGCGCAGCCTCGACATCGGCAGCCATGCGGGTGGCATCGCCGCAGACATAGAGGAACGCGCCGTCCTCAAGCCACGCAAAGAGATCGGCGGCGGCCTCGCGCATGCGGGTCTGGACATAGACCTTCTCGGCCTGATCGCGCGAGAAGGCGAGATCGAGCCGTGTCAGCACGCCCTGACGTGTGAATTCAGCGAAATCGGCCTCATAGAGGAAATCGCTTTCGCGGTTACGGTCGCCGAAGAACAGCCAGTTGCGGCCCTTGGCGCCGCGTGCCCGGCGTTCCTGCAGGAAGGCGCGGAAGGGGGCGACACCCGTGCCGGGGCCGATCATGATGACCGGGGCGTCATCATTATCCGGCAGGCGGAAGGCGCGGTTGGGCGACAGGAACATCGGCACCGCACCGCCCGCCGCAACCCGATCGGCCAGCCAGGTGGAGGCAACACCGCCGCGATCGCGACCATGGGCATGGTAGCGCACCGCCGCCACGGTCAGGTGCAGCGTGCCGGGATGTTCCTTCGGGCTGGAGGCAATGGAATAGGCCCGGTGTTGCAACGGCTTCAGCAGACCGATGAAATCGGCAAGCGACAGCGTACCCTGAGGCAGCATATTGACGAGATCGAGCACATCGCGGCCATAGACCCAGGCATCAAGCGCCTGCCGGTCGCCATGCTCCAGCACATGCTTCAGATCCGCGTCACCCGAACGCTTCGCTACCTCGGCAATGAGTTCGCGCGAGGGTGTGCCCAGTTCGAAACCTTCGGCCAGAAGCGGGCCGAGCGGCTTGTCGAAACCCTGAACCGGTTGATGGGCGCAGGTGCCGAAGGCGGACATAATGGCGGAGACCAGCGCGGGATCGTTGACCGGCATGACGCCAATGCAATCGCCCGCCTCATAGGTCAGGCCACTCTCGCCGAGATCGATTTCAATGTGGCGCGTCTCCTTCTCAGACGACGCACCGGAGAGCCGGGTGTTGACGGCGATCTTCGCGGCATAAGGATTACGGCGGGTCCACTTGGCCCGCATCCTCTCCCCTGCCGCTTCGGTGAAGGCGGCTTCTTCGCCTTCGATGGTTTTCAGCACGCCGAGCGCGCGCTCCACCCAGGGGAAGGCGATGGCCGCATAGTTCACGTCGCAATCGACGCGCGGTTCGAGGCAGGTCGCGCCGAGCGCCTGAAGCCGCTCATCGATGGCGCGACCGGCGGCGCAGAAGGTTTCGTAACCGGTGTCACCCATCGACATCAGCGTGTAGGAAAGGCCGGCGAGATCGGGCGCATCCGCCGCCGTCACCGCTTCCCAGAAATTGCGCGCCGTATCCGGCATTTCGCCCTGACCATAGGTGGAGGTGACGATCAACAGGCGCTTCAGCCCTTTGAGTTCATCAAGCGGCAAGGCATCGAGCGAGAGAACGCGCGGGGCAAACCCCTTGGACCGGGCAATGCCGGCAATGTCGGTTGCCATCTGCTCGGCATTGCCGGTCTGGGTGCCGTAAAGAATGGTCAGCGAAACCGCCGGGCCTGTGGCCACATCAACCGGAGCGGCTTCCAATGGCGCCGCCGCGCTTGGCGGAATGAAGGCCTTGCGCTCGCCGGCATCGAAGGTCATCGGCAGGATGATCGGGCCGGTATTGCCGCTATCGGGCAGGAAGCGGGCATCCGCACCGATGACCGGATTGCGGATGCGGTGGGCGAGGATGGCCAGCGCCTCCGTCATGTCGCCGCGGGCAATGAAGTGGCCGAGGCAATGATGGGCGCCGCCGCCGAAGCCGAAATGCGGCTTGCGTTCCGCCACGATGTTGAAGGAGGGATCATCGAAGGCGCGCGGATCTGACGCCGCCGACTGGCCGAAGAGGTGAATGGTGGTGCCGCGCTTGATGGGCAGGCCCTGATAGGTGAAATCCTCCACCGCCTCACGCGTGACCCAGGTGATGGTCGGGCGGATGCGCATGACCTCTTCGACAGCCGCCTTGCCCAGCTCGGGATTGTCGCCCAGCAGCGCCCACTGGTCGGGATGGTTGGCGAACACTTCCATGGCCAGACCCAACTGGTTGCGGGTCGTATCGATGCCGCCGAAGATGGCGAGCACGATCATGTCGTAGAGTTCCTGATCGGAGAGCGCTTCCGTGCTTTCCATGTTGGCCTTGACCAGCATGGACAGGAAATCCTCGCCAAGCGGCTGCTTGCGCATTTCCGCCACCAGCGCCATCACATAGCCGAACATCTTTTCGGTCGCGGCCTCGACGGTTGCGAGATCCTGCTTGTAGGTGACGCCGAGCGCCAGCCCCATATCGGCGGCGAGATCGGCCAGTTCCCGCCATTTGTCATGTGGCAGGCCGAGCAACATGCAGATGACGCGGGTGGCATAGGGTTCGGCAAAGGCCGACATGAACTCGCAGGAGCCTTTTTCCACGAAACCATCGATGAGTTCGTTGGCGAGCTTGGCGAATTCGGGCCGAAGCGCAATGACCAGCTTCGGCGAAAAGGCCGGGTTGGCCATGCGGCGCAGGCGGGCATGGTTTGCCCCTTCCTGCGACAGCAGCATGTTTTCCCACCAGTTGGCGAAATGGCCGGTCACATCGTTGAGCTTCGGCCAGGCGTAGCTGCCCTGACGCAGGCGCGCATCGCGCATCAGCTTGTGCACTTCATCATAGCGCAGAACGGCAAGGCCGTAATTGGTGCGCGCGCACCAGCTTGCCTCGCGCGCCGCATTAACAACATCCGAGCGGATGGAGAAGTTGGGGTCGGTCATGTCGAGATACGGAAGCGTTTCCGCATCGATCAGGGCTTCGGTCGTCATGTTTCCCTCTCGGTTTTTCTTTTGCAGAGAGAGCAGCAAGCGCCGTGCCACCTTGCGATGGATTTTTAACGTATTGTTTTCACGTCGTTATTTTTATCGCCTTGCGCAATGGCAAGAAATAACCGCGCCTGTGATGCGTTTTCGCTACCCCTTTTCGGCTGCATTCCCGCATCGCCCGGAAACGGTTCGAGGCCGTCCACCCGACTGGAGGAAATGAGCCCGATGCGGCATGAAACCCGGCAAATGCCGCGTTTGCGCTGCAAAACTGATGACACCTCATGCAAAATTGCAGCAGATCACCGGAAATCAATGGACAAGCCGTTGATTTCAAAGAAATATACCGCTGGCACAAAACTTGCTGATTGACCGGTAACGAAAGCCGCATCGCGGGCAAGGAATGACAGACACGGCCATGAGCAGGAAAACGCTTCTCTTTATCTCCCAGTTCGCCCAGCCGGGCACCTATTCCCGCGCCACCTGGCGCCGTGTGCAGGATGGCGACGACGAAACCCGCGCGGTTGCCACGCTGCTGGACCATATCGGCCTGCTGGAGCGGATCGACTATCGTGGCGTGAAGGCGCATGAGGGCGAACCTCTGCCTGAAGATCTCGACGCCATCGATGCCGTCATTCTCGGTGGCAGCTTCGCCTCCGTGTCCGATAATTACCCCTGGCAGCAGGCGATTTCCGCCTGGGCGAAGCGCTGGCGCGCCACCGGCAAACCGATGATGGGCATTTGCGGCGGCCACCAGCTCATGTCCACGCTGCTCGGCGGGCGGGTGGAAAAATCCCCCGCCGGCCCGGAGGTGGGCAGCCTGCCGGTGACGCGGACGCAGGCCGGGCGCGAACATTTCCTGTTTGACGGGTTTGACGATGAAGCCCGCTTCTTCTTCGGCAATTTTGACCGCGTGGTGGAGGTGCCGGAGGGCACCACCGTGCTCGCCACCCGCCCCAACCTGCCGGCGGCCGCCCTCGACCACGGCGGCGGCTGGGTTTCCGTGCAGTTTCATCCGGAAACCACCTGTGACCGGATGGCGACCTGCTGGGCCGAACTCGACCCGCAGCAGGGCGCTCGCTACACGTTTATCCCCGGCTGCGAAGCCATGATGCGCAACTTCATCACCGGAAACGGGCTGGCATGACGGCTGAACCAAGATGAGCGATTTTCAGGATCTCACCGAGCCGTTCCAGCCGGACGCCTCGCTTTCGCTGGCAGAGGACATGCTGGTCGATGTCATTTCGCTCGACGGGCGCATTCTCTGGCTGAACGAATTGCAGACCGAACTGCTCGGCGCCTATGACCGGGATCTGGCCGGCTATGACGCCGCCGCCTTCTATACGGTGGAATCCTTTGCCGAAATCCGGCAATTGCTGCGTCACCGCAGCCGCGCCGAACATGCCTCGACCATCGACCTCACTCTGCTGGGGGCAGGCGGACGGCCGATCCGCACGCTCGCGCGCGCCCGCTTCATCCGCTTTCAGGGCGAGCCGGCGCTTCGGCTGGCCAAGCTCGACTACGGCCCGGTGGGCAACCATTATCGCCGGCTGGAAGACGATGTGCGCATGCTGAAATCCATGGTGGAAACCTCCAACGAGGCCCACTGGAGCATCGCCTTCATCGAGCCGGTGGACACGACCCTGCCGCGCGCCGATGTGGTGCAGCAGGTGTTCGAGAACCAGTCGGTCTGGCGCATGTGCAACCCGGCCATGGCCCGCATCTACCAGCTTCCGGAAACGATGGATTTCAACGAACAGGATGTGCGCCTCTACTGGCCGCGCAGCGCCGCCAACGAACAGTTCGTAGAAGAGATCATCAATTCCAACTACGCGATCGATGACGCGCTCAGCGTCGACCGGCGCCACGACGGCACGCTGCAATATATTCTCAACGACGTGCGCGCCGAGATCGCCGATGGCTTCCTGCTCCGGCTTTGGGGCAATTGCCGCGATGTGACCGAACAGCACAAGGCCGACGACCGGCAGGTGAACGCCTTCAAGCTCATCAGCCGGGCGCTGGATGGTCTGCCCGATGCGGTGATGGTGGTGGATGCCGCCGGCCGCATCGTGTGCCGCAACAAGGCCTTTGCCGCCACCTTTGCCGAAAGTCGCACGCTGGAAGCACTGGTTCTGGCCCATTGCCGCACCCGGCGACCGACAAACGGCTGGTCGCTGCTGGCCAATGCCGGCGGCCACGGCAATGCACCGTTGATCGACATTCACAGCCGCAAGATCACAGGGCCGGAAGGCGAGGCCTGGACGGTTCTGACCCTTCGCGAGCGCGCCGGCGATGCGCCGCGACGCACCACCCGCCAACCGAAAAGGCGCTGATCGTGATCACACCGGGCGATATTCCACAGTTCTATCTGGGCGTCCGGGGTGCGGAAACGCTGACCCGCGAGGCCTGGGAGCAAAATCTTCAGAGCGCAGCCTTCAGGGCCTTCGCCAACCTGCTGACCGATGTCCTCATCATCGTCGATCCCGACGATGTCGTCGTCTTCCTGAACATCGCCGCCGAACGGGCAGCACGGCTTTCCCAGCCGTTTGAGGCGCATGCCCTGCCGACCTTCCTGCGCTTTTCCGATTTCGACATGAACGATTTCCTCGCCTCCATCGAGCGCGGCCATTCGCAGGGCCTCGTGCGGGCGAAAACATCGGGCCGCATCTATCAGGCCACCCGCCGCATGCTGATGACGGCGGGTTCCTCGACCGGCTTTTCGGTCTATTTCCTGCGTGACCCGGAAAATGCCGAACGCAGCAAGCGCGGCGTGCAGGGCCGCTCGATTTCCGCCAGCGACCAGAAGGAAAGTGCAAGGCTGATCTTTCCCGACAGCCTCAAGCTCCAGATCGAGCAGGCGACACGGGCCTATGCGCGCAATTTCCGCATTCTGCTTCTGGGCGAATCCGGCGTCGGCAAAACGGCCATTGCCCGCCATGTCCATCTGACAGGCGGCGACCGGGGTCGGCCCTTCATCCATGTGAATTGCGGCTCCATTCCCGAAACACTGTTCGAATCCGAGATGTTCGGCTATGAGCGCGGCGCCTTTACCGGCGCGTTGCAGGCCGGCAAGCGCGGTTATATTGAAAGTGCGGCGGGCGGCACGTTGTTTCTCGACGAGATCGGCGAAATTCCGCTCTCCTCCCAGCCCAAGCTGCTGAAATTTCTTGAAGACGGCACGATCCAGCCGGTGGGTTCCTCGGTCTCCAAGAAGATCGAGACGCGGGTGATTACCGCCACCAACCGCGATCTCTCGGAAATGACCCGCAGCGGCGGCTTCCGCAAGGACCTGCTCTATCGTCTCTCGACCTTTCCGGTGGAAATTCCGCCGCTGCGCGCCCGCAGCGACAAGGCCGATATTCTCGACATGATGCTGGAACGCGCCAGCACAGAGCGCGGTGCGCCGCTGAAGCTCTCGCCCGCCTGCCGCTCGATCCTTTTGCGCCACGGCTTTCCCGGCAATCTGCGCGAGATGAAGAGCATCGTCGATTATCTCGATATCGTCGCCACGGATGTGGCAACGCCCGAACACCTGCCACCGTCACTCTCGCAGCACTCCACCGCCGCGAACGCCGAGCCAGGCCTCCCCTCCCCCGCCCTGCCGGAAATCGACACGAGCGGCCTCACCCTCAAGGACATGACCCGCGCCTTCGAGGAAAAGGTCATCAACGCTGCGCTGGACCGTTTGGGCTCCAAACGCGCCGCCGCCAAGGAACTCGGCGTCGATATCGCCACCATCGTTCGCAAGACCAATCGCGCGGTGGAGTGAGCGCGCGCCTGGCAATTGCGCGTCGGCCATAGACCTGCTTCCCGGCGACAGCCCCCTCTCCTGCCGGAGAGAGGGACCAGATGCCTCCCGCCCTACTTCTTCTCCCGCAGCATGGTGACCGAGCTGAGGATCAGGGCGAGCGATACCAGCACGATGAGCGCGCCGATGGCGTTGATTTCCGGGGTGATGCCGCGGCGGAGGGTCGAGTAGATGTACATCGGCAGGGTGATGTCGCGGCCGGTGAGGAAGTAGGTCACCGGGATTTCATCGAAGGACAGGGTGAAGCATAGAAGGGCCGAACCGATGATGGCCGAGCGGATGTTCGGAAAGATGACGTGGAAGAAGGTTTCCACCTGCGTCGCCCCGAGATCCGAGCTTGCCTCGGCCAGATTGCGGTTGAGCTTTTCCATGCGCGCCAGAACCTGGGTGATGACGATGCCGACCAGCGCCGTGGCGTGACCGATGATGACGGCGCCCAGGCTCTGCGGCAGGCCGATCTGCTTGTAAAAGTTCAGCATGGCGATACCCGTGACGATACCCGGCAGGGACAGCGGCAGGAGGATCGTGTTGGTGAACAGCCGCTTGCCGATGAACTCGAAACGATCGAGCGCCAGCGCCGCCGGCACGCCGATGACGATGGTGAGCGCCGTGGCAGAGAGCGCCACGATGAGGCTGTTGACCAGCGATTGCAGCAGCGCTGCATTGGCAAAGACCTTGCGATACCAGTCGAGCGTGAAGCCGGAGAGCGGGAAGGACGTGACCGGGCTATCGTTGAAGGAAAACAGGATGAGGATGGCGACGGGGATATAGAGGAACAACAACGTTCCGACCGCGACGCCGACGAGGCTTTTCTGCCACCACATGAGTTTGTGCATTGAAACCTCCTCAACCCATCGACACGCGACCGGCACGGTCGATCTTGCTGGAAACCTGCAACACGACGAGCACGAGCGCGAAAATGATCGCCGCAAGGGCTGAGCCAAGCGGCCAGTTGAGTGCTGCGCCGAACTGGCTTTGCAGTACCGTCGCGACCATGGTGCCGCTCGGACCGCCGACCAGAACCGGGGCGACGAAATCGCCGAAGGACAGGCAGAAGGTCATCGTCGCGCCCGCCACGATTCCGGCTGTGGAAAGCGGCAGGATGACGCGCAGGAAGGTTTCGAACGGGCCTGCCCCCAGATCCTGCGAGGCCTCGATGAGGTTCGAAGGAATGCGCTCCAGCGCCGTGAAGATCGGCATCACCATGAAGGGAATGAAGATATAGGTGAGCGTGATCACCATGGCCGCCTGATTGTAAAGGAAGATATCGAGCGGCTGATCGATGATGCCGAGCCACAGCAGCGCGGAGTTCAGCGCCCCGTCCGTGCCGAGAATGATCTTCCACGTATAGGCGCGCAGCAGGTAGGACACCCACAGCGGCACGACCACGCACATATAAAGCAGCGTGCGCAGCTTTTCCGAACGGATGGTGAAGACGAGGAAATAGGCGAGCGGATAGCCGAGCGCCACGGAATAGGCCGTAACCAGACCTGCAATCTTCATGGTGCGGAAAATGACCGCGGAATATTGCGGATCGGAAAAGAGCTGGATGTAATTGCCGAACTGGAAATCCGGCACGAACAGCGGAAATTTGCGGGTCCAGAAGCTCATCATGCCCATGGAAAGATAGGGCAGGATAAGGAAGAGAACAGTCCAGGCGAGCGGCAGCGAAAACAGCAGCCAGAAGCTCAGCCTTTGGCGGGTTCTGGCTTTCATGCCGCCGCCTCCGCTGCATAGACCATGACATCGGGCGCAGCCACCGAAAGCGGCACCCGGTTGCCCGGCTGCGGCACGGCGCCATCATCGGCAACGCTGGCACGGTGCACATCGATGAAGACCGGCGTCTCCACCTTGTCGAACCGCAGTTCAAGCTGGAAGCGTCCGCCGTGGAAAAGCTGGTCGACAACCGTTGCGGTAAGCGGCAGGCCATGGCGGCTCTCGCCGATGCGCAGCCGCTCGGGGCGAATGGCAATCAGCGCCGCCTCCCCTTCCCTCAGCTTTTCGCCGCTGCCCACGGCAACACCCGAAAGCATCGCTCCATCCGGCATGCGAATGCGGGCAAAGCCGCCTTCGGAGCCGAGGAAGGTGGCCGGAACGAGATTGGCCGCGCCGATAAAATCCGCAACGTAAGGCGTCGCGGGCCGGTCATAAAGCTCGGAGGGTGAACCGATCTGGGCGATGTGACCGCCCTTCATGACCGCGATGCGGTTGGAGAGAACGAGCGCTTCCTGCTGGTCATGCGTGACCATGAGGAAGGTGATGCCAAGCTTCTGGTGCAGGTGCTTCAGTTCCACCTGCATGGCCTCGCGCAGCTTCACGTCAAGCGCCGAGAGCGGTTCGTCGAGCAGCAGAACCTTGGGCTCGCGGGCAAGGGCACGCGCCATGGCGATGCGCTGGCGCTGGCCACCGGAGAGTTGCTGCGGCATGCGGTCTGCCTTGTCGGAAAGACCGACGAGCGAAAGCGCTTCGCGAACACGGCGGGCGCGCTCTTCCGGCGGCTTGCGGTTGGCGCGCACCGTCAGCCCATAGGCGACATTCTCCGCCACCGTCATATGCGGAAACAGCGCGTAATCCTGAAACACGGTGTTGATATCGCGCCGGTAGGGCGGTTGTTGCGTGACATCAGCACCGGCCAGCGTGATGCGGCCGGAATCTGCGGTCTCAAACCCGCCGATCAGGCGCAGCGTCGTCGTCTTGCCGCATCCGGAGGGGCCGAGCAGGGTTACGAACTCACCCGCGCCGATTTCGAGGTTGATATTGTGGAGCGCGGTGAAGGTGCCGTAGGCCTTCGCCACATTCTCCAGGGTTACGATCGGTTGCAACGCCATCGTGAATTCCTTGGCTGGTCAGTCGTCTTGTCTGGTGCGGGCGGAACACGCTTCGGTTCCGGCGAAAGCGCGCCAGACAGCGGAAATCGCCGCCGGGGGGAAAAGCCGGCGGCGACAGGGCCGTGTCGAGATTGCGCCTTACGGCGCGGCCTTCACGGCGTTCCAGACCTCGAGATACTTGTCGAGACGGGCAGGCATCTGCCACATGACAAGGCTCTTCACGAACTCGATATTGTTGACCTTCTTGGCTTCGGCTTCCTCACCCTTCAGGCAGCCGGAAACCACCTTCGGGTTGACCGGGAAATAGCCGGACGAACCGACAATGCCGCACTGACCATCGGCACTCAGCATGAAGGAGAAGAACTTGTAGGCGCAATCCGTGTTCGCGCTGCCCTTGACGAGCTGCATGGAGTCCATCCAGCCCTCGGCCTTTTCCTTCGGCGTGAATTCCACGACCTCGAAGCCCTTCTTCAACGCATTGACTTCCTTGCTCTGAAGACCCGTCCAGGTGTTGGAAAGCCAGACTTCCTGGTTGGCGTAAAGCTCGGTCAGCTCACCGGCAGTCGCCCAGTATTTGCGGATGAGCGGCTTCTGCTCGATAAGCTTGGCCTTGACGGTTTCAAGCTGTTCGTCCGTGAGGTCGTAGACATTCTGGAAGCCGAGAAGGCGGGCCGCCCAATAGATCGAGGACTTGTCGTCCCACATGGCGATCTTGCCGGCATATTTCTTGTCGAAGAGAACGCCGATGGAATCCGGCTTCGGGGCCACCTTGTCGGCGCGGTACATCAGGGAAATAGAGCCCCAGACCAGCGGCACGGACCAGGTTTCACCATCGGCCACCACGTCGTTGGCCTTGGTGAATTCCGGATAGACATCCGCGAAGCCTTCGATCTTCTTCGTGTCGATGGGCTCGACGAAGCCCGCCTGGCGCATCAGGCCGATCGTATCGATGGAGGGAACGATAATGTCGTAAACGCCACCGCCGGCAGCCAGCTTCGGGGCGAAATCGTCGTTGGAACCGACATAGGTCGACGTCGTCTTGCAGCTCGATGCCTTCTCGAACTTCTCGATGAAGGAGGGATCGGCATAACCTTCCCAGGTCAGAATGTTCAGTTCGCCGGCACTGGCGAACGAGGGCGCCGCGATGGAGAGGGCGGAGACAAGAGGCAGTAACGTGCGGCCTCGACCGTAAGCTTTCTTCATTTTGTTCCCTTTCTGGTTTTCGGAATTCCGTATCGACCGGCCGCTTCTTGTGACGGCTGCTGGCGCTCGCTTTGTGCAGCAGTCGAGCGCTCAAAATATACGTAGCAAGCGCCGTGCCAGCCGGAGGAAGAAAATTTCCATTATTTTTCAATTGCTTGAAAAATCGCAAATCTGCATCACCGTTCAGACGATGCGAATTCGCATCGTTTTCGGCAGGATCTCAGCACGGCATTTTCCAGAAGCGGGACATGGGCGAACGGCACCATGCCGCAAGCACCTGACAAACGTCAAAGATAGGGCGGCGTGCAGGCAGAAACGACGATGGCCTCACGATCCGAGGTGTTGCGAAAGCGATGCGGCTCGGCAGAATTGAAGAGATAGGCATCGCCTGCCTTGAGAACCGCAATCTGCTGGCCGACCGTCACTTCGATCTCACCGGCGATCACGATCCCGCCTTCACTCGAGGGATGCTCGATCATGGCTTCGCCGGTATCCGCGCCCGGTTCATAGCGCTCGTGCAGGATTTGCAGGTTGTGGGCGCGGGCATCGCCCACCTGGGCCAGACTGATGCGCCCGACCGTATCCTCCCGCATGCTGTAAAGCCGCGTCGTCAGATCCCGCAGATCCTGCGGTTTGAAGAAGACCGCGTTCGTGGAGGTCCGGTCCGGCTCAAAAAATTCCGACATGGTCACATTCATGCCGCCGAGGATCTTGCGCAGAGAGGCCACGGAAGGGCTGCTCTTGTTGGTCTCGATCATGGAAATCTGCCCATGCGGCACACCGGACGCCTTGGCCAGATCGCGCTGTGAAAGCCCTGCTGTCAAACGCATTTCCTTCAGGCGACCGCCCACATCAAAATCATCCATGCTCAAATCTCCGCTGCACAGGCCGGATAGTAATTGCCGCGTGCCTTGCTATCAATCTTAAAAAGATGTTGCTCAGAATAATGAGCTATGTAATGTTTCATGCGCAAGATAATGAGGGGGTTCTCCAATGACCATCAGCCAGTCCATGTCCGCCCGCAAGGCAGAGGCCATCGCCCGCGGCGTTTCTACGCGTGAGATCTATGCCGTCCGGGCCGAAAATGCCGAATTGTGGGACGCCGAAGGTCGGCGTTATCTCGATTTTGCCGCCGGTATTGCCGTCAACAACACCGGCCATCGTCACCCTGCGGTGATGGCGGCGGTTGCCGAACAGGCCCAGGCCTTCACCCACACCTGCTTCCATGTCGCGCCCTATGAGGGCTATATCCGTCTGGCCGAACGGCTGAACGCGATGACGCCGGGCGATTTTGCCAAGAAGACCGTTCTCGTCACCACGGGCGCGGAAGCCGTCGAAAATGCCATCAAGATGGCACGTGCCTATACAGGCCGTTCGGGTATCGTCTCCTTCTCCGGCGCCTTTCATGGCCGCACGCTGCTCGGCATGGCGTTGACCGGCAAGGTTTCGCCTTACAAGAAGGGCTTTGGCGCCATGCCGCCGGAAGTGGTTCATGCCCCCTTCCCCAATGCCATGACCGGTGTGACCGCCGAAGACGCGCTGGCTGATCTCAACCGCCTGTTTGCAAGCTCGGTCGATCCGGAACGGGTCGCGGCCATCATCATCGAGCCCGTGCAGGGTGAAGGTGGATTCAACATTGCGCCCTATGGCTTCCTCGCGGCCATCCGCGCCTTGTGCGATCGCCATGGCATCGTCATGATCGTTGATGAAATTCAGGCCGGCATTGCCCGCACCGGCAAGATGTATGGCGTCGAACATTCCGGCGTCGTTCCCGACCTCATTACCATGGCCAAGGGATTGGCCGGCGGCTTCCCGCTCTCGGCTGTGACCGGCCGCGCCGAAATCGTCGATGCTCCCATTCCCGGCGGCCTTGGTGGCACCTATGCCGGCAACCCGCTTTCAGTTGCCGCCTCCCATGCCGTTCTTGACGTGGTGGAAAAGGAAGGGCTTTGCGCTCGCGCGGAAAAGATCGGCGAGATCATCCGTGGGCGTCTGTCCGAACTGGCCAAGCGCCAGGGCATTTCAGTGATCGGTGACGTGCGTGGTCTTGGCGCCATGAACGCCTTCGAACTGGTGATGCCGAATGATGCGTCGGCTGCCAACCCGGAATTGACCAAGGCCGTTGTGGCCGAAGCCGAAGCGCGCGGGCTCATTCTGCTCTCCTGCGGCACCCGCTACAACGTCATCCGGTTGTTGCCGCCGCTCACCATTCCCTTCGAACAGCTTGACGAAGCGCTCGACATCATCGAGCAATCGCTGGAAGCCGCACTGGCGAAAGCGGCCTGACCGGAAAGTCAAACGCACGGCCGGATGTTTCCTTCGCGGGCAAACATCCGGCCGTGTAATCCGTTCGGGAAGCCGCATAGGATTTCAGGAACCCGCAAGGAAAGACGCATGAAGACGATTGGCATTCTGATCACCGGGCATACGCCGGATCAGCTTCTTCCCGACCATGGCAACTACGCCGATATGTTTGCCGCGCTGCTCGGTGAATTCGATTTCACCTTCCGCTATTACACCGTGGTCGATGGCGAATTTCCCGATGGCGTCTCTGACGCCGACGGTTGGATGGTGACCGGCTCCAAGCACGGCGTCTACGAGGAACTCGACTGGATTCGCCGGCTGGAACGCTTCATTCGCGATGCACATGCCGCCAAGGTGCCGATGGTCGGCATCTGCTTCGGCCATCAGGTCATGGCCAAGGCGATGGGCGGAACCGTCGAGAAGTTCGAAGGCGGCTGGACGGTCGGCACTCGCACCTATACCCGCTTCGATACCGGTGCGGTCCAGACAGCCCTCGCCTTCCATCAGGATCAGGTCATCGTGCCGCCACCTTCGGCCCAAGTACTGGGCGAGAGCGATAATTGCCGGATTGCCGTGCTGCGTTACGGCGACTGGGGCCTCTCCTACCAGCCTCATCCGGAATTTACGCCCACCTTTTTCGAGGAACTGACGGAAACCCAAAGCAAGATCCTCCCGGAACCGGTTTATCAGGCCGCCCGCAAGGTCACACAGCCGCTGTCCACGCAGGAATTCAGCCAGGAGATTGGCGCTTTCCTTACCCGCCCGCGCTGACCCGCCGGTCACAGTGTTCTCTCTTGTCTTCGGCCCCGGCGGTTCATCCCCGGGGCCGAACCGTACTTGCGGCATGGCATGGTCACCCATTTCAGGAAATCTTCCGCTCGGTCGGGGCATTTGTCCGCAACAGAGCCATCAGCATAGGCCCAAGCGAGAATTCGCCACGTTCTGCCCGGCGTGAAAGATCCCGCAAATATCCGCCCGCTGATTGGATATGCCCTGCCCTTTCGAGGATGCAGGCGATGGCCGTTGCCGCATTTTCCGGCCCCATGGCCTCACAGGCCTGCTGATAGGCGGAGGGGCTGACGCCAAGCGTCGACCGCACGACGACCGCCGCAGTCATCAGGTCGCGCCAGTTCGATATGCGTCCATCAGGTCCGTAATCCTGTATATCCGGGCAGGCCCTCAACACCATACCCAGCGGAAAGGATTTGGGTTGCTCACATTCAGGCGTCCGCAATGCTGATGGGTGTTCCGCCGCCCTCGCCTCCTCTTGCGCTTCTAGGCAAGGTTCAAGTTCATGGATAGATTGTGTATTTGAATTCTGTATGTGCTGACGAATTTCGTCATCATTGGTGTCGTGTTTTTGAGAAAAAGTCCAATTTTCCAACAAATTAACGACTTCCGAATGCAGCAGCGTCAACGTATCGAGGATCGTTTCCAGATTTTCCGGGCTTTTGGCTCTGGTGAGTGCTCCGACCGCTGCAATGTAATGGGCTTCAACCATCGCCCAGTCCCCTTCTGCCCCCTCTTCCATCGCCGCCGAAATCATCTTTCGCAGGTCACGGCGCAGAATGGTGATCTTCTCCTTGAGGATGCGCAGGCGCAGACGTTCCGCAGCCACCTGTTGGGCAAGCTGTGCCAGTTCTTCGGCTCGTGCCAGGAGCGGTGCCAGGCTGAATCCATAGGCGTCATCAATGCCGCCATCCGCACCTTTGCGCGCGTAACGCTTGCCGTTCGGACTGTCCTTGCGGTGAATAAGCCCGGCCTTGACGAGATGAGCGAGGTTTTCCCGAAGCGTCGTGCCGGCAATGCCGTTCGCCCTGGCGGTGAGTTGCATGTTGGACGGGAAGACGACGAGATTGCCATCCGCCTCCAGACGCGTTTCCGGATAAAATGTCAGGAGCGCGTTGAGCACGGCCAGCGCCCGGTCCTTGAGGCCAAGCAAGGTACGGGCGTCACAGGCATCCCTGAAGATCTTCCACTTATCCGCGGATTTTCCCGACGGAATCGCGGCGCTCTGCATCTGCCCCTTGATCAGGGCAAGCGTCATCGGCCGCCGCCCGAACGGCGTCGTCACATTCCCGGTCTGCATTTTTCTTCACCTTTCTGCAGGCAAAAGAAATCTGCTCACCAAATCGGTGCCAAAGACTCTTGACGGGGATTCCGGGAAATGCGATTCTCTAGTTGCTACACACGAGAAGGGCTTCCGGAACGGCAACGTTTTGGGGGCCTTTTCTTTTGCTTCAGTCTCCTTGCTGATTCGTCTGTTTGAACTCATCATAAAGCCGCTCGAGATTGGCGCTGATGAAACGGCCGAACTTCACCGCATCTTTCGATTTCAGCGCAATCGAATAGCTTTTTCCCGCAGCCTTGAATTCCGCAGCAACGGCCTTGTCTTCCGCCGCCCAGAGACCGGGCGCGGCAGCACGGCGCGCCGGCTTTCCGGCGTCCTTGATCGCTTTCAACAACCGCTCAAAACGCGCATCCGATGTGAGCGTGTTAAAATCCTCGACCCCGATCACGGTCAGCGCCACGGCACGGGCAAATGGATGTTCGATTCGTTGTGCAAGATCGAGCCATCGATCACGGCCAATTCCCTTTGCCGCGCCAATCGCCTCTGTGACCGATACGGGTATTCTTCCGCTGACCGACAACATGCGCGTCAACAAAGGCGCATCCACGGTCAGCGCCTGCTGGATGGTGCGGCGCTCATGACCAAGATCCAGCAGTCGCTGCGCAAAATTGGCGCGCTCGATGAAAGACAGATTCTCGCGGGCGGAGTTTTCCTGACCCTGGGCAATCACATGGTCGATATCAGAAACGGCCTTGATGACCGCACGCACGGGACGCTCGAGCAACCGCGCGGCCCGCACACGGCGATGGCCGAAAACGATCTGGTAACGGCCTTCGACTTTCGGATGCGGACGTACCAGAACCGGCGTGTCCTGCCCGCGTTCACGGATCGCCTCGACCAGAGCGTCAAACGCTTCGGGCTCGTCGTCCATGCGATCGGTGACGAAGGACGCATCAATAAGCGCAGGATCAAGGTCGACCACGGCCTCTCCCGTCATGGCCTGATCGGCAAGCGCTGCCTTTTCGGCCAACTCGCTCAGCGAATTGATCATCGAGCGCGTTGCGCCGCGCGTCGCATAGCCGGCAATGGCCTTGCGCTCCGGCTGTGTGTTGTTCGGCGCCGTGATGTTGGCGAAGACGTCCTTACGCGCCATGACGTGATCCTCCGGAAGTCTTCAACATCCTGAATTCGTTTGAGAAAGTAGCGATCTGTACGGCTGACAACGCTTTATCCATTGCGCCGCCCCCACGCCATCTGCAAAAGCTCTGCCACTTCGGCGTTGACGGCATCGACGGCCTCGCGGGCACGATCATAGGTCGCGGCTGTGAATTGCGAGCGCTCTACCTCGTAAAGCGTTTGCTTGGTCAAGCCGGCATCTGACACCGCGGTCGACTTCACCATCTGGTTCTTCATCATCTGCTGCGCGAACATGGACTGCATGAAGCCGACCATTTGCTGCTGGGGAATATCCATCGGCTCGTAACGGGTGATGAGATAGCGGAACCAGTCGAGGCTGACGGCAATACCCGCCCCTTCGACGCTCTTCAGAATATCGCCGAGCATCAGCAGGAACTGCGACATGGACATGATGTCGAGCATTTGCGGATGAACGGTGATGAGTACCGAGGTTGCCGCCGTCAGCGCCGTCAGCGTCAGGTAACCAAGCTGGGGAGGGCAGTCGACGACGACGACATCATATTGGTCGTCCACCTCCGCCAGAGCCGAACCAATGCGGGTGTAGAACAGCTTGCCTTCGGCACTGTCCTTGCGCTGCATGGCCAGCGGCGTCTCGTATTCATATTCCTGCAATTCGAGATTGGCCGGAACCACGTCAAGGTTCGGAAAATTGGTGGGCTGGATGACGGCGGAAATCGGCTTGCGCTGATCGTCGTAGCGCAACGTCTCGTAAAGCGACGGCTTCTCATCCAACTCCGGCTGAATGCCGTAGAGCGCGGTCAGCGAAGCCTGCGGATCGAGATCGATGGCCAGTACACGATAGCCCTTCAGCGCGAGATATTGCGCCAGATGCGCGGAGGTCGTCGTCTTGCCTGAACCACCCTTGAAGTTGACGACGGCAATCACTTGCAGCTTGTCATCACCGCGGCGATGGGGCACGCGGTCGAGCAGGGCTCGCAATTCGTTCATCTGCTGGGCAGTGTAATAGCGACGCCCGGTGGAGGTTACCGCGGGTTCCACGCCCTTGCCAGAGAGATGCAGCTTCTTAAGATAGCTTTGCGAGACACCAACGAAATCCGCGACCTCGGCAAGCGAGAACTGACGCAAAGTCTTCTGGGCATTCGGAGGGAATTTTTCGATGCGCAGCATGTCGAGCTTGGCCGAGATTTCGCCACCCTGTTCGAGGATGACGTCGGCAAAACTCACCACTGCCTCCGATACCGACCTTTTCACGTTCATGCCCGCCAATTTCCCTTGTCACGATAATTTCCGCAAAACGGAAGAATTATCGGGAATGTGCGCCGATTCCCAAAGGCTGGCAAGGAAAATAGGGTTAACCAGCCGTTAATGACAGCAGGTCGCAGGCGCTCAAAACATCATGAATTAGAATCGCTTAGAGAATCCAGTCGCTTGTCTTCCCATGGCGAAAACCGTCCACAGGGGGCTCCTTCGCGTGTCTTTAGCGATAAAAAAGGCCACACGCATGCGAGGAGGGCAGAGCGACCCGAATCGCATGACGTGAGACGACGAGAGAAGGGGAGGGGGGTCACCCCGGCAGGATCACCTCGACGCCGGCCGTCGCCAGCGCCCGCGCCATCGCTTCGGAGGGAGGCGTGTCGGTCACCAGCGTATCGATGCGCGACAGTGGCGCGACTTCAAACACCGCCCGACGGTCGAACTTGGAGTGATCGGCCAGCACGGTGACACGGTCGGCGCGTTCGATCATCGCCTTGGCGACTTCGGCCTCCTGCAAATCGAAATCCATGATGCTCATCGCATCCAGCGCACCGACAGTCAGAACGGCATGGCGGGCGCGGAACTTGCCGATCTGTTCCAGCGCCAGCGGTCCCAGGCTCTCGCCGGCATCGGCGCCGTAAGCACCGCCGATCAGGAACAAACGATGGCTTGGATTGACCGCCAGTGTCGCAGCGATACGGGGCGCGTTGGTCACCACCACCAGACCGTCAAGACCGGCCAACGCTTCGGCCAGCGCCACGGTGGTGCTGCCGGTATCGATGAAGAGGGAATCGCCCGGCTGGAACAGGCGGCAGGCCGCACGGGCAAGCTTGCGCTTGGCTTCGGCGTTCTGCGCCAGTCGCTGAGCAAACGGGCCTTCCTTTTCCATGGTTCCGGCGGGAACCGTCGTTGGGCGGGCACCACCGTGAAACTTGCGCAACTTGCCCGCGGCATCGAGCAGGGTCAGATCACGGCGAATGGTCTCGCGCGACATTTCGAGCGCATCGGCCAGCGCTTCCACGGTCATCTCGCCGGCACGGGTCAGGAGTGCGACAATTCGGTCACGACGTTCGGATGGCTGCAACTCGATTTCCTTTCCGGTGATCATGCGAGCACGCGCGACCATTGCTAGGAGGATTCGCACGTCACGCCCGATCAGTCAATTCATGCTTCCGTTCAATGACTGAACGGTCAATACTTGATGTCGAATTTGTGACCGTTTGGTCTTTATCTGAAAATTTGGTCTTTTCATCGGCAAAAAACCGGATAGAGTGTGCGCAGGTGCGAGACAACCAAAAATGGGCCGCACCACCGCCAGAAAGGCGCAAGGGGAACGACATGATCACGCGACAGACATCAGGCTCCGGGCTGTAGAGACCGGGGCGGGACAGCACGGCCATTCGGTCATCGATGCAAGGCTTGCGCCCGCCAGACCACCATATCGACTTCAACAATCGCAGTCGCATGCGGCTGCGATAGAGCATTTGCGCGTTTTCGCGACCGGTGACGGAGAGACGCTTGACCACCCATCCATCGAAACACCCTCTTTGCGGAGGAACGCCATGCACCCGCTGATTGCCGGCTATGTTCGCCTGACGGACCGGATTTCGGATTATGTCGGCTATCTCGCCGCCTCACTCATCTTCGTGATGGGCGGTACGCTGATCTTCGACGCCATCACCCGCAACCTCATCCGCATGCCGGTGCACTGGGCGGTGGAACTCACACAGTTCACCCTCGCGGCCTATTATTTCATGGGCGGGCCAATCACGCTGAAGAATGACGAGCATGTGCGCATGGATCTCTGGTATGCCTCACGCTCGAAGACGGGCAAGGCGAAGATCGATCTCGCCATGTCCACCTGCATGATCTTCTATCTCGGCGTCCTGCTGGCCGGCGGCATTTCAAGTCTCCTTTACGCCATCCAGACCAATGAGAAGCGCTTTTCCATCTGGAACCCGTCGGTGATCCCGATCAAGGCGCTGATGGTCGTCTGCCTCGTGCTCATGCTCATGCAGGCCTTTTCCCTTGTCTTCAAGCACATCGCCACGATCCGTGGAAAGGAGTTGGCATGAGCTATGAAATGATCGCGCTTTTGATGTTCGCATCAATGGTGCTGCTACTCGTCACGGGCCAGCGTGTCTTTGCCGCCATCGGCTTCGTTGCGGCGGGCGCCGCCCTCCTGCTTTATGGACCGGGCGCTGTGGAACTGCCGTTCAACCAGGTGTTCAAGCTGTTCAACTGGTATGCCATGCTGACACTGCCCATGTTCATCTATATGGGCTATATCCTGTCGGAATCCGGCATTGCCGAAGATCTCTACAAGATGCTGCATGTGTGGTTCGGCCGGGTCCGCGGCGGGCTTGCCATCGGCACCATCTTCCTGATGGTCATCATTTCCGCCATGAACGGGCTTTCCGTGGCCGGCATGGCCATCGGCGCCACCATCGCGCTGCCGGAAATGCTGCGTCGCGGCTATGACAAGGTGCTGATCTCGGGCGTCATCCAGGGCGGCTCCTCGCTCGGCATTCTCATTCCGCCTTCGGTCGTCATGGTGCTTTACGGCATGATTGCCCGCCAGCCGGTGTCGAAGCTGTGGTTTGCCGGTCTTGTGCCCGGCCTCATCATGGCCCTGCTGTTCATCATCTATGTGCTGATACGCGCCAAACTGAACCCGAAGCTCGCGCCGACCGTGCCGGAGGAAGAGCTGAACATGCCCCTGCGGGAAAAGCTGGCACTGGCGCGCGCCGGCATCATTCCCTTCGCCATCTTCTTCTTCATGACGGGCCTTTTCGTTTTCGGCTATACCAGCCTTGTGGAAAGCTCGGCCGTGGGCGCCACATCGGCCACGCTCGCCGCCATTCTCAAGGGCCGTTTCACCTGGAAACTGGTGCGCGAAACATCAATGAAGACGCTGTCGGTCTCCTGCATGTTCCTGTGGCTCATCCTCGCTGCCCTTGCCTTCGGTGCGGTGTTCGACGGGCTGGGCGCGGTCAAGGCCATCGAGACGCTGTTCATCAAGCAGTGGGATCTCGATCCCTGGACCATCATCATCATGATGCAGATCAGCTTCCTCATCATGGGTATGTTCCTCGATGACACCGCCATGCTCGTCATCGTCGCGCCGCTCTATATCCCGCTGGTCAAGGCACTCGATCTCGGCTTCAACAACCAGCTCATCTGGTATGGCGTGCTCTACACCATCACTTGCCAGATCGCCTACATCACCCCGCCCTTCGGCTACAACCTTTTCCTGATGCGCTCGCTGGCGCCCAAGGAAATCACCCTGATGGATATCTACAAATCCATCTGGCCCTTTGCGGCGATCATGGCGATCACCATCGCGCTGGTCATGATCTTCCCGCAGCTTGCCCTTTGGCTTCCCGAGCAGATGAAAGTGAAGGGCTGACCCGGCCCGCCACAACAATAACCTCAAGAGGAGAATGCAATGACCGATGACACGAAAAAGCAGAGCCCTTCGGAAAAGATCCTGGCCACGCGCCGCCATTTCCTGACCAAGGCGAGCCTCGGGGCAGGGGCCGCCGTCGCCGGCTCGACGCTGGCCGCCCCTTATGTCAATGCCCAGGTCGGTCCGATCAAATGGCGCCTGCAAACCTATTCGGGTGCGCCGCTCGGCGCTCACGTCATCAAGCCGCAGATCGAGGCCTTCAACAAGGCGGCGAACGGCGAGATGGAAATCGAACTTTACTACGCCGACCAGCTCGTGCCGACCGCCGATCTTTTCCGTGCCCTGCAGAGCGGCACCATCGACGCCGTGCAGTCGGATGAAGCCACCATGGCCTCACCGGTGGATATCGCGGTCTTTGGCGGCTACTTTCCCTTCGCCACCCGCTACAGCCTCGATGTGCCCGCGCTCTTCCAGTATTACGGCCTCAAGGAAATCTGGGAAGAGGCCTATGGCGAGGTCGATAATGTCACCTGGCTTTCCGCCGGCGCCTGGGATCCGCTCCACATCTTCACGGTCGACAAGCCGATCAAGAGCCTCGCCGACATGAACGGCCTGCGCGTGTTCGGCGTGCCGACCGCTGGCAAGTTCCTGTCGCGTTACGGCCTCGTGCCCGTCACCATTCCGTGGGACAATGTGGAAGTGGCGCTGCAGACCGGCGAACTCGACGGCGTTGCCTGGTGCGGCTTTACCGAAGCCTATGAAGTGGGCTGGGCGGATGTGTGCAAATACGCGCTCACCAACTCCGTCACCGGCGCCTGGTTCGGCTCCTATTTCGCCAATACCGCAAGCTGGAAGAAGGTGCCGCCGCATCTTCAGGAACTCTTCCGCATGTCCATCGACCAGTCGCATTACTACCGCGATGTCTGGTACTGGGGCGGCGAAGCCAAACTGCGCGTCGAGGGCGAGAAGATGGAACTGACCTCGCTGCCGCCGGAAGAATGGGCCAAGGTCGTCAAGGACAGCGAAAGCTTCTGGGACGAGATCGCCTCTTCCAGCCCGCGGGCCGGCAAGGTGGTTGCCGCCTTCAAGAAATATGCCGCCACCATGGAAAAGGCAGGCTACCCCTACCGCTGAGGTGACCGACAGGCCGTGCGTCCCTCGGCGCACGGCAAAACCGGCGGCGCGGGTCCCTTGCGCCGCCACCCAGACTGACACGACCCGGACACCGCTCCGGATAAGATCGCATGAAAGGGAGCACCCATGCTCCGCGCAAACGCACCATCCCCATCTACGCTGTTCGACGTCGCCATCATCGGAGCGGGCGTCGTCGGCTGTGCCGTTGCCCGCCGCTTTGCGCTGGCCGGGGCAAAGGTCGCGTTGATCGAGAAGGGCGCAGATATCCTTTCCGGCGCCTCCAAGGCCAACAGCGCCATTCTCCACACCGGTTTCGATGCGCCGCCCGGCAGCCTCGAACTGCAACTGGTGCAGGCGGGCCGTCAGGAATATCTGGAAATCCATAAAAGCCTCGGCCTCAGCATCGTAGAAACCGGCGCGCTCGTTTGCGCCTGGACTGCCGATGAAGCCGACAAGCTGGCGGACATCGAACGTCAGGGCCGCGAAAACGGCGTGTCCGAGCTTGGCCTTCTTTCAGGCGAAGCCGCCCGGCGTACCATGCCCGGCCTTTCCGACAGGCTCGTCGCGGCCATCGAGGTTCGCGGCGAACACGTCATCGACCCGTGGAGCGCGCCGCTCGCCTATCTCACGCAGGCCGTCGCGCTGGGCGCCACCTTTATCCGCAGCGCCGAACTGCTGAAAGGCACGTTCGATAGCGAATGGAGCCTCAACACCACAGCGGGCACCATCCACGCCCGCGCCGTGGTCAATGCCGCCGGTCTTTACGGCGATATCGTCGATGAACGGCTGGGCTTTGCGCCGGAATTCACCATCAAGCCGCGCAAGGGCCAGTTCGTGGTGCTGGACAAGGCGGCCTTCCGCCACGTTCCCCGCATCGTTCTGCCGGTGCCGACCGAAATCACCAAGGGCATCGTTGTCTGCCCCACCGCCTTCGGCAATGTGCTGATCGGCCCAACGGCGGAAGAACAGGAGGACCGGGTTCGCGCCACCGTGGAAACCGAAACGCTCAAGGCGCTTCTGAAACGCGGTGCGGAAATCGTGCCAGCGCTGGCTGATATTCCCGTCACCGCCGTCTATGCCGGCTTGCGGCCTGCCACGGAAAAGAAGGCCTATCGCATCGCCTGCCGGCCCGAAAGCCGGGCGATCACGCTGGGTGGCATCCGTTCCACCGGTCTTTCCGCCGCCCTTGGCCTGGCCCAACACGCAGTTCACCTGCATGCCGGGTTCGGCGAGGCGCTGACGCCACCGGCATCCGCACCGCGGCTCACCATGCCGAACCTCACGGAAACCGAAGAGCGTGACTGGCAACGCCCCGATCACGGTGAAATCCTCTGCCATTGCGAACTGGTCACGAAACGCGAGGTCGAGGCCACGTTCTCAAGCCCCGTTCCGCCCGGTGATTTCGGCGGGTTGAGACGCCGCACCCGCGCCGGCATGGGGCGCTGCCAGGGCTTTTACTGCAACGCCCATCTTGCCGCGCTTTCTGCGGGGCGGCTGGCGACACCCCTTGCGGCGGAAGAGGGGGACGCGAAATGAGCCATTTCGATGCGGATGTCATCATCATCGGCGGCGGTCCTTCGGGCGTTGCGGCGGCACTCGAACTGAAGCGGCAAGGCATTGACCGCGTCATCCTGCTCGACCGCGAGGCATCGCTTGGCGGCGCGACCCGCCATTGCAGTCACTCTCCCTTCGGCATGCGCGAATTCGGTCGCCTTTATTTCGGCGGCGCCTACGGTCGCCGTCTGCAAGCGGAGGCGGAAAGGGCAGGGGTGGATGTCCGCCCGAACCATTCCGTCGTGACCCTCGGCGAGGACGGCACCCTCACCGTCACGTCACCGCGCGGCGTGGAGACATTGCAAGCCCGGCGCGTGATGCTGGCCACCGGCGCGCGCGAGATGCCGCGCTCGGCAAGACTGGTTTCCGGCGACCGGCCGATCGGCGTGCTGACCACCGGCGCGTTGCAGGCCTATGCCGCCTTTCACGGGTTGATGCCCTTCAAACGTCCGTTGATTGTCGGTTCGGAACTCGTCTCCTTTTCCGCCGCGCTGACCTGCCTCACCCATGGCGCGCGGCCCGTGGTGATGATCGAACCCGCATCCCGTGCACTGGCGCGTGCACCCTTTACGCTATTTCCGAAACTGGCCGGCATTCCCTTTCACACCGGTACCGATATCGTCGATATTCGCGGCACCACCCGCGTCGAGGCCGTCACCATCCGGCATGCCGATGGCAGGAAGGAAACCATCGCCTGCGATGGAGTTCTCTTTTCCGGCCACTTCACGCCGGAATCGGCGCTGCTCATGCAATCTTCGCTGGGCGTTGCAAGCGGCAGCGTCGGTCCGGCCATCGATCAGGCCGGCCGCATGGCAAACCCACTGTATTTTGCCGGTGGCAATGTGCTGCGCGCCATCGAAACCGGCGGCTGGGCCTTCCGGGAGGGGAGGGGGGTCGGCGCGGCCATCGCCACCGATCTCGCCCGCAGCCCGACAACCGGTGTACCGGTGCCCGTCAGTTTCGACGCTCCTGTGAAGCTCGTCGTGCCGAACCTTTTGCGCCGTGGCGAGGCCGAACCCGCCTTCCGCGATTTCCAGCTCCGCTTTCTCCGCCCCGCCCGGGGCCGTTTGACGCTGGAATGCGACGGCCGCGCGGTCTGGGGGAGGGTAGGGGCGTGGTGGCCGGAACGCCGCATTCTCGTGCCCATCCCGCCGCACGCGGCAGAGGCCGGTCACATCCATTTCCGTTTCGAGGAGCAAGGCTGATGCGCGTCGCCGCCATCGATCAAGGCACGACCTCCACCCGCTGCCTCGTGGTGGGGGAGGGGGGCGAAGCGCATCTCGCCGCCAGCCGCCGCCATGCCCAGCACCATCCCGCTCCCGGCTTCGTGGAACACGATCCGGAAGAGCTTCTTGCCCATATCCGTGCCGTGCTTGCCGCCGCAGGCCCGGTCGACGCCATCGCCATTGCCAATCAGGGCGAAAGTTGTCTCGCCTGGGATGCGTTGACGGGCGAGGCGCTCTCGCCGGTCATCGTCTGGCAGGATGCCCGCACGGCGGATGCACTCTCGGCCCGCCCGCCGGAGGCGGAGGCACGCTCGAAAGCCGTCTCCGGCCTGCCGCTCGATCCCTATTTCTCGGCCAGCAAGCTTGCCTGGCTGCTCGACAACGTGCCAGCCGCTGCCACTGCGCGCGCAGCCGGGCGTCTGCGCATGGGCACAACCGACGCCTTTTTCCTCGACCGGTTGACCGGCACCTTCAAAACCGACATCGCCACCGCCTCGCGCACGGGCCTCATAGACCTTTCCACTGGTACGTGGAGCGAGGAAATGTGCGCGCTTCATGGCGTACCACTGGAATGCCTGCCGGAAATTTCCGCCGTTGATGCCGGTTTCGGAATGATCGATGGCGTTCCGGTCAAGGCCTCCATCGTCGATCAGCAGGCAGCCCTTTACGGCCACGGCTGCCGCAAGCCCGGCGATTGCAAGATCACCTTCGGCACGGGCGCCTTTCTGCTCGCCGTCAGCGGTGCGACCCGGCCCGCGCCGGATGGGCTTCTGCCCACCATTGGCTGGCAGAGGCAGGGCGAAAAGCCGGTCTATGCCATCGAGGGCGGCGTCTATGATGCGGGTTCAGCGCTGGAATGGGCAAAGCGCATCGGGCTTTACGAGGATGTGAGCGAACTCGACGGTTTCGAGGGGCCAAGCGCCCTTTCACGCGGCATCGTCTTCGTGCCCGCGCTCTCCGGTCTCGCCGCGCCCTGGTGGGACCGGCAGGCCGCCCCGCTTTTCATCGGCATGGATCACGCCACCGGTCGCCGCGATCTTGTGCGCGCGGTTCTGGAAGGCATCGCGCTTCTAACGGTCAACCTCATCGAAGCCGCCGGAGAGGCGGTGGCGGACAACGCACCGATCTCCATCGATGGCGGCCTGTCACAGAGTGCTGCCTTCGCACAGTTCCTCGCCTCCGCCAGCACCCGCACCATCACCGTGCCGACCATGCACGAGCTGACGGCACTCGGTCTCGCCGAACTCGCCGGCATCGACGCCGCCGCCACCCGCGCGCAATCCCGGTCGTTCACCCCGGACGGTTCCGTCAGTGCAGCCGACAAGCAACGATTTGCCGAAGCCGTCAGCCGGGCGAGGGGCTGGCGCTAACCCGGAGAGACATACCCCCGCGCCTGTTTTGAGCGCGCCAGCCGTACAAAGGCGCTGCGTGCGGCTTTTGCATCCGGAAAGGTCTCGGTCAGGCTTTGGCCCCGCGTGCCGATCCGGCCCCAATGGCGGATCAGCGTAACCTCGCCAAACAGCGTCGGTTGGAGCGTCAACGTGTAGAAGCGCTTCATGTTGAGCGCGGGTTCCACGCGGCGCAGCGAAAGGGGAGGGGGCGTATCATCGGGCATGAACGGAGAGTCGGAAAAATCACCCGCCCCGTCCAACGACTAATGTGAATCGGTCAGGCCCGACCGATTCACCGCGTTGATGAAAGAACGATCAGAGCTCCGCCGCCCAGGGCGGGTTGGCCCCGGCGCGCGACACCGTGACCGCAGCGACCTTGGCGCCGAAGGCAAGGGCCGCTTCCAGTTCGCCGGCGGAAAGGTCGGCAATCGCCGCCTTGGTCAGAAGACCCTGTTGCGAAAGGCTGGCGAGCACGCCGGCGTTGAACGTATCGCCTGCGCCGACCGTATCGACCACCGTCACCCTCTGCGCGGCAACGCTGACTTCTCCACCTGCACCGAAGAAGGCCGTTGCGCCTTCACCGCCGCGTGTGACGATGATGACCGAGGGACCGGCGAGCCGAAGGCGGGCAGCTTTTTCCGCCAGTGCCTCGCTGCCGGGGAAAATCCAGTGCAGATCGTCGTCGGACACTTTCACGATGTCGGAGAGCGCCAGCATCCGGGCAAGCCGGTCGCGGTAACGCGCTTCGTCGCGGATAAAGCCGGGGCGAATGTTCGGATCGAGCATCACGGCCCGCGTGCTGCCTTCGCGGGCCAGAAGCGCGGCATAGGTTTCCGCGCCGGGTTCGACGGCCAGGCTGATGCCGCCAAAATAAAGCGCCGTCACCTGATCGGAAAGCACCGGCAGGTCTGCGGGCGTAATCATCCGCCCGGCCGAGTTTTCATCGTAGAACGTGTAGGTGGCGTGACCGTTGGTCAACCGCACGAAGGCCATGGTGGTCGGGCGATCCGAGAGAATGACGGTGTCGGTATCCACCCGGCTTTCCGCGAGCGCAGCCTGAAGCTGCTGACCGAACAGATCGGTCGAAAGGCCGGACAGCATGCCCGGCTTCAGCCCCAGTCGGCCAAGGGCAATCGCCGTATTGAACACCGCGCCGCCGGCATGGGGCACATAGCCGTCCCTGCCGGAAATCGTCGCCATGGGGATCATGTCGATCAGCGCTTCGCCGCAGCAGAGAATCATGGTTCGAACCTCATTGGTCACTGGATCTTGCGGATCGCCGGATAGGCGTCCCTGAATTTGCCATACGCATCATCGAAAGCGCCTGCAAGCGCTTTGACGGGAGAAATCTCCGTTCCGGCCTCCGGCGCCAGCATGACCGTTTCCGGCGCACGCCCTGTGGCGGCAACAAGGCCGAGCCGGGCGGCTCCAAGGGCCGCGCCGAACTCGCCGGCCTTTGGCAGAACAAGCGTCACCCCCAGCACGGTGGCAATGAGTTCCACCCAGTAGCGGGAGGCCGCGCCGCCGCCGATGGCAAACAGCCGGTCGAGCCGTGCGCCCGTGGCCCGGAGCGCCTGCGCACTGTCGCAGAGGCCAAAAGCCACGCCTTCCAGCACCGCCTGCGTCAGATCCTCCACCGAGGTTTCCGCACCAAGGCCGGTGAAACTGCCGCGAATTTCGGCGTCGTTATGCGGCGTCCGCTCGCCGGAAAGATAGGGCAGGAAACGCACGCGCCCCGGCGGGCGCAGCGTCTCGCCCAGCGCCCTCGTCAGTTCGGAGGGCTTGCGCCCTGTCATGCGCGAAAGCCAGTTCAGGCTGTCGGTCGCCGAAAGCATCACACCCATCTGGTACCAGCGGTCGGGAACCGCGTGGCAGAAGGTGTGCAGCGCCGTTTCCGGTGCCGGGCGATAGCCATCGCGGGCGGCCAGCAGCACGCCGGAGGTGCCGAGCGAAACAAAGCCCTGACCTTCCGAAAGCGCGCCGATCCCGCAGGCCGCCGCCGCATTGTCGCCAGCACCGCCGGCAACGGCCACATCCGCAGAAACACCCCAGCGTGCCGCATGGTCCGCCTTCAGCGTACCCGCCCTTTGCGAGCCCTCGACCAGCGCCGGCATCTGGTCGGCTCGCATGTGGCCGGCCTCCAGCAATTCGCTGGACCAGCAACGCGCCCCGACATCCAGCCAGGAGGTGCCGGCGCTGTCGGACATATCGGCCACGTAAGCGCCGGTCAGATAGAAATTCAGATAGGCGGCGGGCAGCAGAACCTTGGCCACCCGCGCGTAGTGATCCGGTTCATGCGCCCGCACCCATTCGAGTTTCGGCGCCGTAAAGCCGGGAAAAACGATATTGCCGGAAAGCGCCCGCACGCCGGGTGCGGCATCGAGGCGGGCCGCCTCAGCATGGCTGCGGGTGTCGTTCCAGAGAATGCACGGGCGGATCACCTTACCTGCCGCATCCAGAAGTGTGGCGCCGTGCATGTGCCCGGCAACACCGATGCCCTTCAGCCCGGCAAATTGCGGATGCAGCGCCTTCAGCGCGGCAACGGCCGCCTCAAGTGCCGCAACCCACGCCGCCGGGTCCTGTTCCGACCAGCCGGAATGGGGATGCGACACCGCATAATGGCTTTCGGCAGACCCGATGGCTTCACCATCCTCGCCAATCAACAGGGCTCGGAGACCCGAAGTGCCGAGGTCTATGCCAAGATAGGACATGCAGGCGCTCCGGTCCGGGTCAGGCTGCGAGATAGGCGTCGATCGCCGCTTCCATGCCGCGGGCGTGGATCAGCGACAGCCACTTGGCGAAGGCATCGGCAAAGCGTGGCTCATCGGCAAGATCGCCGTAAAGCGTGCGCATTTCCAGCCATGCCCGCGGATTTTCTTTCGCGGCAACCGCCATTTCCGTGAGATCGGCCCAGAACGGGTCGTTCGGTTCCACGCGCGAACCATCCTCTCGCACGCCAACGCAATAGCGCGCCCACGCGGCGGAAACGAGCGCCAGACCCTCCACCGGTGTTCCGGCTTTCAAGCCGTCGCGGATCGAGGGCACGATGAAGCCGGGGTGGCGGCTCGACCCGTCGAAGGCCACGCGGCGCGTGGTATCGACGATGGCCGTGTTGGAAAAGCGCCGGTCGATGAGCTTCACGTAATCGCCCGGCATGTAACCCGGAACCGGCTTCACATACGGCACGATCTCTTCAAGCTCCACCTTGCGAAACAGCGCACGGATCTTCGGGTGTTCCATGCAGCCGGAAATCGTCTCGACGCCCAGCACCTCACCCACATCCGAAATCACCTGATGACCGCCGTTCAGAATGCGGATCTTCATCACCTCGAAATCATGGACCTGATCGGAGAAGGTCGCACCCGCCTTGTCCCAGTCCGGGCGACCGGCGCAGAAATTGTCCTCGATCACCCATTGCCGGAAGTTCTCGTGTGTCACCGGCACGGCATCGTCGATGCCAAGCGACTGCACCAGCGCCAGTTCCTTCGGCCCGGTGGCCGGCACGATGCAATCCACCATCGAATTCGGGAAGGTGCAACGTTCATCGATCCATGCCGCCAGAGCGGGATCGGACAGCTTCGCCAGCGAAACGACCGTCTGGTGCAGGATGTGGCCATTGCCCTGAAGATTGTCGCAGCAAAGCCCGGTAAAGGGGCCAAGACCCCGATCCCGGCGAAGTTTCAGCGCCGCGACAATCGCACCGAAAGCGGTGCGCGGCCTCTCCGGATTGGCAGCATCGTGCACGATATCCGGATGATCGACGGCGAAGCCCTTTGTGGCCGGATCGATGTAATAGCCGCCTTCCGTCACCGTCAGCGCCACGATGCGGATCGCCGGATCGGCCATCTGCTCGATCAGCGGCCCGTTGCCCTCGACAATCGGCACATAGTCGATCATCGAGCCCGTCACTTCCGCCGACTTGCCGGAGGGATCGAGTTCGATCAGCGTCGTCAGGTAATCCTGCGCCTTCATCTTCAGCCGCTGCGCCTCGTCGAAGGCGCGCACGCCCGCGCCGATGATCGCCCAGTCCTGCGCCAGTCCCATTTCCATCAGCCGGTGCAGGTACCACGCCTGATGGGCACGGTGAAAATTGCCGAGCCCAATGTGAACGATGCCGGGCGTGAGGCGGGAGCGGTCGTAGCTCGGCACCTTTATGGACAGGGGCAGGTCTCTGAGGGTCGCGTTCGAGAGTTTCATGTCAGTTCATCCAGTTCCCGCCATCGACATTATATGTCTGGGCGACGATGTAATCGGCTTCCGGTGAAGCGAGGAAGATCGCCATGCCCGTCAGGTCTTCCGCGCGCCCCATGCGCCCGAAAGGTACGGCTTCGCCGACTTCCTTCTTCTTCTGGCCGGGCGCCTTGTTCTCGTATTTGGCAAAGAAGGCATCCACGCCGTCCCAATGTTCGCCATCCACCACGCCGGGCGCGATGGCGTTGACATTGATGCCGTGCGAAATGAGGTTCAGCCCGGCCGACTGGGTGAGGCTGATGACCGCCGCCTTCGAGGCGCAATAGACCGCAACCAGCGCCTCGCCGCGCCGTCCGGCCTGCGAGGCCATGTTGATGATCTTGCCACCGCCGCCGCGCTGGATCATGTGGCGGGCCACCGCCTGCATGGTGAACAGCACGCCGGAGACGTTGATGGCGAAAACGCGGTCGAAATCCGCCCGCTCGATCTCGACCAGCGGCGCGGCGGTAAAGAGCGCCGCATTATTCACGAGAATGTCGATCCGCCCCAGCCGCTCGACCGTTTCTGTCACGGCGCGGTCGATGCTGTCCTGCTTCGTCACGTCCATTTCAACGGCGATGGCATTGCCGCCGAGTTCATCCGCGGCAGCGCGCGCCCGCTCGATGTTGATATCGGCAATCGCCACCCTGGCACCCTCGCCCACATAGGCCTTGGCGAACGCAAAGCCGATGCCGCGGGCCGCACCCGTAATCAGCGCGCATTTTCCCTGAAGACGACCACTCATCGGATTGCCATGCCTTCCTTGTCAAAACGGTGAATGTTCGCCTCCGCCGGCGTCAGCCAAACGGTGTCGCCGTGGTGAACCGAAACCTCGCCGGAGGTGCGCACGTTCATGGTGCCGATGCCTTCGACGGTAACGTAGCAGAAGGTATCGGAGCCCAGATGCTCGGACACGCCGACCGTGCCTTTCCATAGCCCGCTGTCTTTCGACAGCGCGATGTGTTCGGGGCGCACGCCAATGGCATGGGCACCCCGCTTTGCGGCCTCGGCCCCCTCGATGAAATTCATCTTGGGGCTGCCGATGAAGCCAGCCACGAAGCGGTTGCGCGGATTGCGGTAAAGCTCCAGCGGCGAGCCGACCTGCTCGATATTGCCGGCCTGCAAGACAACGATCTTGTCGGCCATGGTCATGGCCTCCACCTGGTCGTGGGTCACGTAGATCATCGTGGTCTTGAGGCTCTGATGCAGTTCGGAGATTTCGAGCCGCATGTTGACGCGCAAGGCCGCATCGAGGTTCGACAAGGGTTCATCGAACAGGAAGGCGGAAGGTTCGCGCACGATGGCGCGGCCGATGGCGACGCGCTGGCGCTGACCGCCGGACAGTTGGCCGGGGCGGCGGTCGAGATATTGCGTGAGGTTCAGCACATTGGCCGCGCCTTCGACACGGCGGTCGATCTCCGCCTTGTCCATGCCCGCCATCTTCAGCGGGAAGGCAATGTTCTTCCTGACCGACATATGCGGATAAAGCGCATAGGACTGGAACACCATGGCAAGGCCGCGTTTGGCCGGCGGCGTTTCGGTCACGTCGTTGCCGTCGATGCGGATGGCGCCGGAGGTCGTATCCTCCAGCCCGGCGATCAAACGCAGCAGCGTGGACTTGCCACAGCCGGAGGGGCCGACGAAGACGACGAACTCGCCGTCATTGATGGTCAGGTCGATGGACGGAATGACCTCGACATTGCCGTAAAGCTTGTGAACTTTCTCGAGAACGATGCTTCCCATGATTTCCTCACTTCACCGCGCCGAAGGTCAGGCCGCGGACGAGTTGTTTCTGGCTGAACCAGCCCATGATCAGGATCGGAGCGATCGCCATGGTGGAAGCAGCGCTGAGTTTGGCGTAGAACAGGCCCTCTGGGCTTGAATAGCTGGCTATGAAGGCCGTGAGCGGCGCGGCGTTGGCGGCCGTCAGGTTCAGCGTCCAGAAGGCTTCGTTCCAGGCCAGGATGATGTTGAGCAAAAGGGTCGAGGCAATGCCCGGCACCGCCATCGGCGTCAGCACGTAAAGGATTTCCGCCTTCAGCGTCGCACCGTCCATGCGGGCGGCTTCAAGGATTTCGCCCGGAATTTCGCGGAAATAGGTGTAGAGCATCCAGATGATGATCGGCAGGTTGATCAGCGTCAGCACGATGACCAGACCGATGCGCGTATCGAGCAGCCCCGCATCACGGAACAGCAGGTAGAGCGGCACCAGCACGCCGACCGGCGGCAGCATCTTGGTGGAAAGCATCCACATCAACAGATCCTTGGTGCGCTTGCCCGGCACGAAGGCCATGGCCCAGGCGGCGGGCACCGCAATCAGCAGGCCGATGAGCGTGGAGCCGACCGAAATCACCACCGAATTCATGAAGTGGTTGAAGTAGTCGGAACGTTCCTGCACCGTCACGTAGTTTTCCAGCGTCCAGTTGAAGAACAGGAAGACCGGCGGATCGGCGATGGCATCGGCCTCGCTCTTGAAGCTGGTGATCACCGTCCAGAGGATGGGGAAGAAGATCGCGATCCCCACCGCCCAGGCGGCGATGGTGACGATGACCTTGCTGCGGGTCTTGACTTGGCGTGCCATGGATCAGGCCTCCAGATTCTTGCCGATCATCCGCATCAGGAAGATCGCGACGATGTTGGCAAGCACGATGGCAACGACACCGCCCGCCGATCCGCCGCCGACATCGAACTGAAGCAGCGATTGCGCGTAGATCAGATAGGTCAGGTTGGTGGAGGCCGTGCCGGGACCGCCATTGGTGGTGACGAGGATTTCCGCGAAGACCGACAGCAGGAAGATCGTCTGGATGAGGATGACGACTGTGATGGCGCGGGCAAGATGCGGCAGCATGATGTGAAAGAAACGCGACAGCGGTCCGGCCCCGTCCATTTCGGCGGCTTCGAGCTGTTCCTGATCGAGCGATTGCAGCGCCGTCAGCAGGATGAGCGTCGCAAAGGGCAGCCATTGCCAGCTCACGATGCCGATGATGGAGGCCAGCGGCGCCTGCGCAAAGAAATCATAGGGTTGCAGACCGAGCGCCTTGGCGGCATGGGCGAACAGCCCGTTGACCGGGTTGAGGAACATGTTCTTCCACACCAGCGCCGAAACGGTGGGCATGACGAAGAACGGCGCGATGACCAGAATGCGCACCACGCCCTGCCCGAAAAAGGGCTGGTCGAGCAGGAGCGCCAGAAGAACACCGCCGATGATGGTGACGAGCAGAACGCCACCGACCAGCAGCAGCGTATTGGTCAGCGCATCGAAGAAGGCGGGATCGGTCAGGAAATACTGATAGTTGGCGAGACCTGTCCACTCCTCCATGCCCGGCATCAGCAGGTTGTAGCGCTGGAAGGAGAAGTAGAGGGTCATCGCAAGCGGGACGATCATCCAGCCCAGAAGCAGCAGCACTGCGGGCGAGATCATGAGCCTGGCTGCGGCGCGGGAATGCTTCGTGGCCATGGTTCCCTCGGCACTTGGCGAAATTGTTCGGAATGAATGAAAGCGCCGGCGCCCGAGAGGGAGCGCCGGCAAAGGGCGAAACCCGGTTACTTGATGTAACCGGCCTTCGTCATTTCGCGCACGGTCAGTGCCTGCGCGTTTTCGAGCGCCTTTTCAGCCGTGATCTGGCCGGCCAGCGCTGCCGAGAACTGTTGGCCGACAGCCGTGCCGAGGCCCTGGAATTCCGGAATGGCCACGAACTGGACACCGACATAGGGCACCGGATCGACGGTCGGATGGGTCGGATCGGCGGCGTTGATGGAATCCAGCGTCATCTTGGCGAAGGGAACCTTGGCATATTCCGGGTTCTCATAAAGCGAGGTGCGCGTGCCCGGAGGAACGTTGGCCCAGCCTTCCTTGGAAGCGACCAGTGCCAGATATTCCTTGGAGGTTGCCCATTCCACGAAGGTCTTGGCGGCTTCCACCTTCTTGGTGCCGGCGGGAATGCCGAGGTTCCAGGCCCACAGCCAGTTACCGCGTTTGCCAAGGCCCTTGTCCGGGGCGAGCGCGAAGCCCACCTTGTCGGCCACCTTCGAATCCTTCGGGTTGGTCACGAAGGAGGCCGCCACCGTGGCGTCGATCCACATGCCGCACTTGCCAGACTGGAAGAGGGCGAGGTTTTCGTTGAACCCGTTGGCGGATGCGCCGGGCGGGCCGAACTTGTTCATCATGTCGAGGTAATCGGTCAGCGTCTGCTTCCAGGCGGCACCATCGAACTGCGGCTTCCACTTTTCGTCGAACCAGCGCGCGCCGTAGGAATTGGACATGGCCGTCAGGAAGGCCATGTTCTCGCCCCAGCCGGCCTTGCCGCGCAGGCAGATGCCGTACTGTTCCTTGCTCTTGTCCGTCATCTTCTCGGCGGCCTGCTTGATGAAGTCCCAGGTGGGCGCAGCCGGCATGTCGAGACCGGCGGCCTTCATCAGGTCGGTGCGATACATCACCATCGAGGATTCGCCGTAGAACGGCGCGGCGTAAAGCTTGCCCTCGGTCGTCAGACCGTTGCGGATGGCGGGCAGAATGTCGTTGGCGTCATAGCTTGCCGGCAGGTCGTTGAGATCGGCCAGCCAGCCGCGCTTGGCCCAGATCGGAACCTCATAGGTGCCGATAGTCATCACGTCGAACTGGCCGCCCTTGGTGGCGATATCCTGCGTCACGCGCTGGCGCAGCACGTTTTCCTCAAGCGTCACCCACTGCACCTTGATGTCCGGATGCTTCTGGTTGAAGTCCGACATGAGGCCCTGCATGCGGATCATGTCGCCGTTGTTGACGGTCGCGACGGTGATCGTGGTTTCGGCAAAGGCAGCGGTGGAAAGCGCAGACACAGCGCACGCGCCCAAGAGGGCACGGTAAAAGGTTTTCATTGTTTCTCCTCCCAGAGACGTGAGCATTTGCTCACTTGACGAATAATTATTCACATTAGAGCACGCGAATTGTCAAGCGCCCTTTTTAAACTCTGCTGTGAATTGGTGCTGAAAGCGCTTTGGTCAAGGTTTCAGCAGGGCTTTCGCCGTTGTTTCGTCGGTAATCAGCCCGGACATGAGTTTTCCGGCCAGCGCCGCGCGTAGCGGCATGACCTTCGAGGCACCGGCGGCGATGCACAGCACCGACATATGGCCGGTCGGCACCCTGACGCCGACGATGCGGCTGTTGATCGGGTGGTCGAGATAGACACCGTTGTCGTCGAAGATGTTGCCCAGCATTTCGCCCACGGCCCCGGCGGCTTCAAGCTCCGCCTGCTCGTCCGGTGAAATGAAGCCATCGACCAGAAGCGGTGCATCGCGACCCATCTGACCGATGCCGACAATGGCAATATCAGCGGCAGCCGCCAGAACACGAGTGGCCTGCACATGCGGCAGGCTGCGGAACAGCTCCAGTTCCTCCGGCGAGCGGGCGACAACGGGAATGGACATCTGGTAGTGCGGCGCTGTGGTCTTTTCCGCCAGCCGCATGATGACCTCATAGAACGAGGCCGAACCATCCGGCGCGACGTTGCCGATCAACGAAACCAGCTTGTGGTGCGAACCGTCGATGGATTGCATATGCTCCACCACGCCGCGCAGCGTTCGGCCGGTGCCCACCGCAATCGACCGGCTCTTTTCACCAAGGAAAATGCGCTCGATAACCGGGGCGGCAAAGGGCGCGAGCCCGCCGAGCGGATCGCCACCCGTGCCGACATCCGGGGAAACCCAGGCCGATTCCAGCCCGAAGCGCGCTTTCAGCGCCCGTTCCAGCTCCAGACACACGGCGATGGGGTGGGCAATGCGCACCCGGATCAACCCTTCGGCCTGGGCGCGGGCCACGAGGCGCTGCACCCTTTGCCGGGAAATGCCGAGATCAGCGGCGATCTGGTCCTGCGTCAGCCCGCCGACGAAGGACAACCATGCGGCACGCGCCGCAAGGTCGCGCGGGGAGGCTTCGTTCTCGGGTTCCGTCGGTTTTGCCATGCTATTCGCCAATATCCGCTGTCTGCTTCTGAAGGTCCGGCGCCAGTTCGAAAAAGCGCGCGAAGGAGGTGAGAACGCGATGGGCCGCCGCTTCCGGCGTGCCCGGTATCTCCAGCCCCGCCAGATGACTGCCGCCGGTAAAACGCCACACCTGCATGCCCGCCGCCAGCCCGCCTTCGATGCCCGGCTCGGAATCCTCGATCACCAGACACCGTTCCGGTGCCACGCCGAACTTGGCGGCGGCATGCAGGAAAATATCCGGTGCCGGTTTGCCGCGCGTCACTTCGGAGGCCGTCGTCGTGCGCCCGGCAAAGAGATCGTCGAGGCCGGTGATCTCAAGCGAATGGCGAAGCCGCTCGGGGCTGGAACTGGTCGCAAGGCCATAGGGCACGGCCAGTTGCTCGATAACACCGCGCACATGCGGCATGACCTGAAGACCGTTGCGAAACGCCTCGATCAGCCGGGCGCGGTATTGCCCTTCGAACCCTTCGGGCAGCGCAATGCCGAAATCCGCCTTGATGCGTTCCACCGCGATGCGGTAGCTGCGCCCGAGAAAATGCGTGGCCACATAGGCCGCGTCGATGGAAACGCCCACCTTTTCCAGCTCGCCGACCAGCGTGCGGGTGGCGATAATCTCGCTGTCCACCAGAACACCATCGCAATCGAAGATCACCAGATCGATGCCGCGCAACGCCAATCCTCCCCTGTTCGCCCTGCTTCACCGTTGGTAACCGAAAGGCGTGACGCATTCCATCGCAAAGAAGTCCCATCGAAAATCTTGTGCCGCAACCCTTGCCGGATGGAACGGCAGGCCCAACTTCCTGCGTTGGAAGACACACACAGGAGGACAGTACGGATGACCGCAGCATCCCCCGCCCATGAATTATCGCTGACCCGCGTCATTGCAGCACCCGCGTCCAAGCTTTATCGCGCCTGGACGGAGCCGGACCTGCTCAAGCTCTGGTTCTGCCCGTCGCCCTGGCGCGTCTCCCATGCCGAACTCGACCTGTGCCCCGGCGGGCGCAATGTCGTGGTCATGAACGGCCCGAACGGCGAGGAAATGCCGAGTGCCGGCATCTATCTGGAGGTGGTGCCCGGCCGCAAGCTGGTGTTCACCGACGCCTATACCGAAGGCTGGGTGCCCACCGAAAACCCGTTCATGACCGGTGTCGTCACCTTCGATGACCTGGGTGATGGCAGCACGCTCTATGTGGCGCGGGCGCTGCACTGGACGGCGGAAAACAAGCGGGCACACGAGGAAATGGGCTTCCACGAAGGCTGGGGCAAGGCCACCGACCAGCTTGAAGCGCTGGTTGCGACGCTCTGAAAGCGGCAATCACGCCGTGATTTCGGCGCGGCCGCTGGTGATATCGCCCACCATGCGGATCAGGCTTTCCGCCTCCGCCACCGGCAGCTTGAAGGCGAGGGCGGCACCCGTTTCGGTGAAGGTCTCGCTCTCCAGCCGCACATCGGGCGCCGCCATCAGCCGGGCCTTGACCAGCGCCAGATCGGAAAAAAACGCAGCAAATCCGCACGCTGACCGACGGCACGACCGCCGTCTTTTGCGCCTGCCTGAGGCAGGCCGCCGCCGTGCCGCCATAGGCGCGCATCAACCCGCCGGAGCCCAGAAGAATGCCGCCGAACCAGCGTGTGACGACCACCGCAACCTGATCGAGTTCCTGGCCCTCGATGGCCTGGAGAATGGGTCTGCCCGCCGTGCCCGAAGGTTCGCCGTCATCGCTGAACCGGTAGACCTGACCGATCCGCCAGGCCCAGCAATTATGATTGGCGTCGAGGTCGGAATAGGCGGCCAGAAACGCCCGCGCTTCCGCCTCATCCACCACTGGAGCGGCGACGGCCAGAAAGCGGCTCTTCTTGATGTCCTGCGCAAAGCGTTCGATGCGGTTCAGCGTAAACATGGCGCGGACCTCAACATATCGCGCATTCTCCTCGCTGGCGGGGGAAGGGGATCATAATGCCTTTCTCATTCAATGGCCCGTTGTCTTGGCAGATCAATAGGTAACGGCCATCGCCGTGACAACCCATTGGTGCCATTTGCAAGCCGCACTTCATCATGGAACCCACCGCCGTAAAAAATCGCGTAATCTATCTTATGGAATATTCGGCTGCCAACACAAACCGGCGCACCCAAAGGCACGGTTTGAAGCTGCAACCTGTCGTTGCTCGAGCGTCGACTCTCGCTATGATGTTCGCTCCGACGGGGGAGAGATGATGATAGAGGATGAAGTTGCGGCGGTCGAAGTTGCTGATGATGAGGAAAGCAACGAGTACATCGGAGAGATAGGAGGCGACGACGAGAAGCCGAAAATAAAGCGGCGCCGGGGCAACACGCTCGAAAAATGGGAAGTAGCCTTGGTGAAGGCGATGATCCGCCGCAAGACCTATAATGACCAGGATATTCTTTCCTACTTCACTCGCCCCACTCGAACTGTGAACCACCGCCTGATCGGCGAAGTGAGAAGAGGCGCGAAACATAAAGCTGTGAAAGCGGCGGACGATGAGGAACTGGACGCTTTCCTCTCTACGTGGCCCGATATCGATCATGAAACGGGACTGAGTGTCCGTGGCGATGAACTCCTGATCAAGGCCCGAGAGGCAATGATTGCCGCCGTTCATACCTTCAACAGCGCTGGCTTGACGTTCCGCGCTGAGCTTTTCGTGGTGACCGCGATTATTGCTTGGACCTACTTGTTGCACGCATACTTTAAGCGCGAGGGCGTTCCCTACATTTACAAGGGGAGCAAAACACCTAAAGGCCAAGATCGCTTTTGGGACCTTGCGCAATGCTTGGACACTGGCAAATGCCCCTTGTCTCCGGGCGTCAAGACGAACTTGCGCTTCCTGATGGGTCTGCGGAACGAGATCGAGCATCAGTCTACCAGCAGGATCGACGATGCGGTTGGCGCAGAGCTTCAATCCTGCTGCCTGAATTTCAACGACGCCTTGAAAACTCACTTTGGGCACCAGTTCGGTTTGGAGAAACGCTTGCCTATTGCACTTCAGTTTGTGTCTTTCGGCATGGACCAGCGCACGACGCTGAAGAAGGCGTCGAGCCTACCTGTTCACGTGTCCTCCTACATATCGGCATTCGAACACGATCTGACAGAGGAGCAGGTAAAGGACCCTGCGTTCAGGTTGAAGGTGGCTTTTGTTCCTATAGCAGCGAAAAAGGCTGCAGGTTCGGATCAGGCTGTAGTCGTCGTTTCGCCGGGCTCAGACCTCGCCGAACAGGTCGAGGTGGTCTTCAAAGAGGTCAACCGCACTCGCTACATCAGGCAGGACATCCTGGATAAAGCCGCCGAGGCCGGTTTCCCAAAGTTTGGCTCAGGGGCACATACAAAGTTGATGAACGAGCTTGACGCGAAGAATCCCTCGCGGGGATACGGCTGCGTGGGTGACTATAAGGCTCACTGGGTATGGTTCGACAAGTGGCTTGAGACAGTCCTGCAGCACTGCAAGGACAACGCGGAGAAATACAAGTGACTGAGTGACGGTCAGAAAGCGGCCTGCTGTCGATTATATCAAGGCAGACGTCACTGTGAGCGTTTTGCGTGACCTGCGACAATTATTGGGGTGTTGCGATTCCATCCGATACGAAAAGTAACAAAGCCATGAAAAACAGGTGCGCAACACCCGTTTTGATCTCAGGCTATCGAAATCCCTTGTTCTATAGGAACTTCACGATCACTCACTCAGCTTCAATGCCGAAACCTTCGCCCCGTCGATCCGTCCATGCATCAATGGACGAGCGGGCAAATTGTTGCTCCAGCAGGGAAACTGTTTTTCAACCTGCTTCCAGCCTCTGAAAGCCCGAAAGAACAATGACTTGACAGTTGCAAAGTGATTTACGTGGCGTTTTACGTGAATATTACCGCTTGCTCGTCACGGTCCATCGCCACTAAGCTTCGAAACCAAGGACAAGCCGGCGGTCCTGATAGGCCGGCGTCCCCACTTTCGAAGGAGACCACTTGATGGACGACCATCAGAACCTCGCCTCGCTCATCCGTCGCATTGAAGTTCTTGAGGCCGAGGCCGACATCCGCCGCATTCAGGCGCGTTATATGTTCCTCTGCGATACGCCGATGCCGGAATTCGGTGTAAAGGATGACGCCGAGCGTATTGAACTCATCATGTCGCTCTACACCGAGGACGCCGTCTGGGAAGGCGTTGGCGAGTACTACGACAACCAGTTTGGCCGGGCCGTCGGCGCCGACGCTATCCGCAAGCACTTCCAGGGTTTCTGGGGCGCCAAGCAGGACCCCGCCCTTATCCTGAACTGTCACTACCTTACATCCGAACAGATCCACGTTCACGAAGGCGGTGTAACGGCCGATGGCCAATGGGTGCATATGCAGCCCTGGCTGTTTTCCGATGGAAAGGCACTTTTGCGCTCTTCCCGCCTCAACAACACGTTCCGCAAGGAACCGGACGGCATTTGGAAAATCACACGCACGCGCACCGAAAACGTGTTCGTCGCACCGCTTCCGGCAACCTGGGCCTCCGATTACCCGTCGAAATCCGTTCTGATGAAGCCCTGACCGGCCAGCCTTTGCCGCCGGTCGCCTCCCCTCATTCGCCTACCGCCCGAAAGGAGCAAACCGCCAGCCACCGCACGTCATCGAAGGCCCACCCGCCGTCATTTCATTCGCAACGGGGCTCAAACCCGGAAACGAACCGTCAGAAATCAAAAAGCGACACAAGTCGCGGGGAACGAACAATGAAGCTCATGAACACAATCCGCATCGCATCCATGCTCGCCGGCTCGCTTGCAGCCTTGACCGCGACCGTGGCAACCGCCGCCGATGTGCCGACGATCCGCGTCGGCTGGACCATGCCGGGCGAGGATGCCAAGTACTGGATGATGAAGCGTCCGGAAAAGTTCGAGGCGCTTGGCAAGACCTATAACGTCCAGTGGGTGCAGTTCCAGGGAACCGCGCCGATGGTTCAGGCGATGCTGGCCGGCGCGCTCGACTGTTCGACACAGGGTGCGCTCTCGCTCGCCAATGGCTATCTGCAGGGCGGCCTGCAATCTTACGTCGTAGCCATGCATCTCGGCACGGCTCCGGGCAGCTTCTCACCCTACTGGGCCGTGAAGGAAGACAGCGCGATCAAGACCGGCGCAGATCTGAAGGGCAAGACCGTCGGCATCAACGTGCTCGGCTCGGGTCTTTACGGCCAGCTTTACCTTTACCTCAAGCAGTCGGGTCTCAACCCCAAGGCTGACATCAAGCTTGTCGAAACGGGTTTCCCCGGCTCCGAAGACGCCCTGCGGTCCGGTCGCGTTGATGCGGCAATCATGAACCAGCCTTTCGCTGCCAAGGCCGAGGCCAAGGCAGGCATTCGCAAGCTGTTCGCGATCAACGACATCACGCCGACCAGCGTGCAGATCTTCGAGGCTTGCAGCAAGACCTTCGTCGACGCCAAGCCCGAACTGGCCGCCCTCTACGTCAAGGATCTGACGCGCGGCATGGACATGGCATTGGCCGACCGCAACGAAACCCTGAAGGTTGTCTCGGAAGTCACCAAGGCCCCGGTGGACGTGCTGGAAACCTTCTATCTCAAGGACGGCAAGGACTTCCAGCGCACAGCCGGTGCTGCCCTCGATTTCGCCACGCTGCAACAGATGCTCGATATCTACCAGGAATCCGGCATGATCAGCGGCAAGGTTGATGCCGCCACGTTCAAGCATCCGACGATCGTCGCCCCCCTGAAGTAATTCGGCCCAGCGACCTGAAATCGGAGTAATGACCATGATTGCGATCGAGCACCTCTCGAAACGCTTTAGGACGGCTGGTGGAAAGCAGCATCTGGCCCTTGATGATGTGAACCTCGACGTGCAGCACGGCGAGTTCGTTTCGATCATCGGCCCTTCCGGCTGCGGCAAATCCACTTTGCTCTACATCGTTGGCGGGTTCGTTCCCGCCTCCGATGGCGCGATCCGGATCAACGGGAAACCGGTGCGCGGACCGGGCCCGGATCGGGGGCCGGTCTTTCAGGAGTTCGCCCTCTTTGCCTGGAAGACCGTGATCGAAAACGTTGCCTACGGCCTGCGGCTGCAGGGAAAGTCCAAGGCCGAAGCCAATGAGCGGGCCATCGGCCTGCTTCGGATGGTCGGACTGGAGCGGTTCGCGAATTTCTATCCCAAGGAGCTTTCGGGCGGCATGAAGCAGCGTGTCGCCATTGCGCGCACGCTGGCCTACAATCCGGAAATCCTGCTGATGGACGAGCCGTTCGGCGCGCTCGATGCCCATGTGCGAACCCATCTTCAGCGCGATCTCCTCAACATCTGGGAAGAACATCGCAAGACCGTTCTGTTCGTAACCCACAGCGTGGAGGAAGCGGTCTACCTATCGGACCGCGTCATCGTCATGGCTGCGGGGCCGGGCCGGATCGTCAAGGACATTCGCATCGAACTCGACAGGCCGCGCCAGCGCGCCGAACTGATGTTCAACCGCCGCTTCCAGGAATATGTGACGGATATCGAAGGTATGATCGACGCATTCGAGGCCTCAGCGGCATGAAACGGATCCTGTCCTTCCTGACGGCCCTCGGCGTCATTCTCTTGATCTGGGAGCTGGCGCACCGGGCATTCGGCCTCTCCGGTCTGCCGGCACCGCTCGATGCATTGAGCGCCATGCCTGACCTCTTGCGTGAGCCCGAAACGGTCATCGATGTCCTGCAATCGCTGCGGCGCATGTTCATCGGTTATGCCATCGCCGCCATCGGCGGCATAACTCTCGGCCTCCTGATGGGGACAAGCCGGCTGGCCTCGCAGATGCTCAATCCGCTCATCATGATGATCTATCCGATCCCCAAGGCGGCTCTCATGCCGATCCTGATGATCTGGCTCGGTGTCGGCGACATGTCCAAGATCCTTATCATCATTCTCGGTGCCAGCCTGCCCATTATCTACCACGCCTGGCAGGGCGGAAAATCGGTCAAGAGCACGGTCGTATGGAGTGCTGCGGCCATGGGAATGAAGCGCCCTGCGCGCCTGTTCCGCATCGTGCTGCCGGCGGCCCTGCCGGAGATTTTCATCGGTCTTCGCACCGGCCTTATCCTGGCGCTCATCACCATGGTGGTCAGCGAGATCGTCGCCCGGTCAAACGGCATCGGCAATCTTCTGTTCAATGCCATGGACATGGCGCTCTACGACCGCATGTTCGCCGCCATCATCATCATCGCCGCCATGGGCTGCGCACTGGACTGGGTTTTCGAGGCCATTCGCAAACGCTTCCTGCGCTGGTCGGATACCAGCGATCACATAGAGGTATCGGCCGGATGAAACATCTTCGCTCCCCCGTCGTGATCGGCGCCATCCCGATCCTGCTCCTGCTTGCCTTCTGGGCATGGCTTGCAACATCAGGCCTGACACCGCGCGCCCTGCTGCCAACGCCGCTCGATGTTGCCACGCGAACACAACAGTCCCTTTCCGATCCCGAGTTTCTCGCCAATGTGGGCGTCACGCTTGTCAGACTGGTCAGCGGCTTTGTCATCGGCCTTCTGGCCGGAACCCTGTTCGCCGTGCTTGCCGTCTCCAGTCGCAGCATACAGTTCGTTCTGGATGCCTTCGTCAGGGTGCTGGCACCCGTGCCCAAGATTGCGCTTTACCCCGTCATGATCCTGGTGCTCGGCTTCGGTCACAGTTCCAAGATCGCCCTGGTCGCCATCGAGGCCGCCTTCCCGGTCTATCTCGCAACGCTGCAGGGCATGCGCAACGTGGATGAAAAGCTGGTCTGGGCCGCACGGTCGGCCGGCGCCACGCCGCTGCATTGCCTGTTCTTTGTCATGGTTCCAGCCGCCGCACCTTCCATTCTCACCGGTGCCCGCGTGGCAATGGTCATTTCCTGCATCGTCGTCTTCCTCTCGGAGATGATGTCTTCGACGGAAGGTCTCGGCTACCTGCTGATCGATGCAGCCCGCAATTTCCGGACGGTCGATATGTTCGTCCCGATCATCCTCATCTCGGCGCTCGGCCTCAGCCTCGGTGCCGGATTTTCCTTCCTTAGAGCGAAGCTGCTGGTGGGTTACCCGCAAGCTTGATTTCCTTCCATTCAGGAGAAGAACATGCGCATTACAGTTCTTGGGGGCGGTAATGGCTCCCTTGCCGCTGCCGCGGATTTCGCCCTCGCAGGCCATGACGTGACGCTGTGGCGGAGACATGACGCCGATGTTGCCCGGCATCACGAACTACAAAACCGCCTTGTCGTGCGCGATAGCCGGGGAGAGCACGAAGCCGTGCTTCACCGGGTGACAACGGATCTGGCCGAAGCGATGGCGGATGCCGAGTTTATCTTCTGCCCCGTCCCGGCCCCTGCACACCCTGACATCGCCAACCGCGTCGCCCCCCATCTGAAGCCGGGACAGGTCGTTCACCTGCCGCCCGGTACGTTCGGGACGCTCGTGTTTGCGCGGGCCGCCGAGAAGGCAGGCACGGCCAGCGGCGTTGCCTTCGCCGAATCCGGCACGCTGCCCTGGCTGGTGCGCAAGCATGGTTTTGCCAACCTCACGATCAGCGGTCGGGCGACGCGCCTGCCGACCGGCATTTTCCCGCTCGTGCTTGAGGCACAGGCTCTGGACGCCCTCAACAAAGCCTTCCCTGGCGTCATCGAACCCTGCGGCGATGCCTTGTCCGGCGCCTTGATGAACGCCGGCCCGATCATCCATCCGCCCCTCATCATCATGAACGCGGCACCGCTGGAGCATTTTCCGGCATGGGACATTCATAACGAAGGCACGCAGCCATCCGTTCGCCGCGTGACCGATGCACTGGACGCCGAACGCATCGCCGTGCGTGAAGCGCTGGGCTATGCCGGGCCGCATTTCCCTCTCGCCGATCACTACACCGACGAAGGCGACGAGTGGATGTATGGCCACGGCTCGCATTCGGATCTCACCGATTCCGGTGACTGGCGCGAGAAGATCGTGCTGACCGAGCATCGCTATATGCTGGAAGACGTCTGCTGCGGCCTGTCTCTGCTGGTATCCGCCGCCCGCCTGGCCGGCGTCCCTGCTCCTGTCGCGGAAGGTCTGATGACAATCGGCGGTGTGATCTGCGGTCAGGACTTCATGCAGACGGGCCGGCCGCTTTCGGCCCTTGGCTTCGCCCCTTCGGACCGCGATGGACTTCAGACCTTTTTGAAGAAGGGGTTCCCGGCATGACGACATCCGGAAAGGAAAAGATCGCGGCGCTGGGCGCCGGGCGAATGGGACGCGGCATCGCCATCGTGTTTGCCTATGCAGGCCATCCCGTGACCTTGATCGACTTCAAGGAGCGGCTGGAAAAGGATTTCTCGATCCTGTCCGCAGAGGCGCTGACTGAAATCAGGCAGACGCTTGTGCTCCTCAATGAGATCGGCCTCTTCAGCGATGAAGCTGCCATCGACCGCATTCTGGACCACATCACGGTTGTGCCCAAGGCAGCGTCCGCCGCGACGCTGGCAGAGGCCGATTTCGTGTTCGAGGGCTTTCCGGAACTGCTCGATCTGAAACGGGCCGCCCTTGAGGAAGCCTCGCGGCTTTGCGGACCTCAAACCGTCTTGGCCTCCACGACCTCGACGATCCTCGTGGATGATCTCTCCTCTGCCGTCGCCGACCCGGCCCTGTTCCTCAATGCGCACTGGCTGAACCCGGCCTTCATCGTGCCGCTGGTGGAACTGTCTCCGGGCAAGGCGACGGCGGCGGAAACCACGGCGCGGCTCACCACGCTGCTCGAGAAGGTCGGGAAAGTCCCGGTCGTCTGCGCCGCACGGCCGGGCTACATCGTGCCGCGTATTCAGGGCATCGCCATGAATGAAGCCGCACGGCTTGTCGAAGAGGGCGTTGCATCGGTCGAGGACATCGAAAAGGCGGTGAAGTACGGCTTCGGCTTCCGCTTTTCAGTTCTCGGGCTGCTTGAGTTCATCGACTGGGGCGGCGGCGATATCCTTTATCATACGAGCAACTACCTTGCGGATGCGATGGACGACAAACGCTATGCCGCGCCTGAAATTATTGCCCGCAACATGCGCGAAGGCAGGATCGGCCTGAAAACGCAACAGGGCTTCCTGGACTATGGCGAGATGGATATCGACGCCTATCGCAAAGCCCGGCTTGGCACCTTCGTGCAAAGACTGCGCGATCTCGGCCTTGGAACAGCGCCGCAAGTGTGAGGGCGGCGGCCTCATCCTGAAAGCAAAGCGTGTTGAGAACGGCTGCGGGTTTTGCCCGCAGCCGTTTTCGTTTCAGAGGTAGCGACGCAGCAAGCGGGTCGACGCCACACGGAACACACGGTCAAAAATGAAGCCGAGAAGACCGAGCGCAATGATACCGACGAAAACCCAGTCCGTACGGCCGAAGTTGCGGGCCGTCCAGATCGTTGCGCCGAGCCCTGTCTGGGCCGAGACGATCTCGGCCGAGACGACCGTCAGGAACGAATTGCCCATGGCAATGCGCGCACCGGTTACCATGTAAGGCACGGTCGAGGGCAGAATGACCGTCGTCATTTCGGTGATCTTCGTCGCGCCCATGCTGCGGGCTGCCTGCAGGCGCAGCGGATTGACGGCGTTGACACCGGCAATGGTATTCAGCGTAACGATGAAGACCGTCGTGTAGAAGATCAGCGCGATCTTGGTGATTTCGCCCGGTCCCAGCCAGATGACGGCGAGCGTCACGAATGCAATCGGCGGAATGAACCGGAAGAACTCGATATAGGGGTCCATCAGAAGCCGCACGATGGCGAACCGGCCCATGAACACCCCGAGCGGCACGCCAATAAGCACGCCCATCGCCCAGCCCGCACCAATACGCCAGGCGGAGGCGAGTATGGACTCGGCCAGCGAACCGTCCGCGATCATCTCGCGGGTGGTCTCGAACACCGTCAAGGGCGATGGCAGGAACAGCGGAGAGGTCACGGTGGATGCAGCGTGCCAAACAGCGACGCCAAGGATGACCGACACCAGGCCGGCAACAAGCCGCTTTACTGCCGGTGGAATGTAAAGACGCTGGCGCATCGGCCGGGGATATCCTTCGATCTGGACAGCATCACTCATACGGATGCCTCCTCTTTGCTCAACCCCTGCTGTTGCAGGGCGCGTTTCACTTCGGCGCCAATATCGTCACGCAGGCGCCGGAAGAGTTCGAGACATTCGGGACTGCCCTGATCACGCGGTCGGGGCAGATCGATGGTCTCGACCGTCTTGATGGATGCCTTTGGTCCGGCGGTCATCACCACCACGCGATCCGCAAGCAGCAGGGACTCCCAGATATCATGCGTCACGAAGACGATGGTGCAGCCGGTCGCTCGCCAGATGCGGTCCAGTTCCTCCTGCAAGACTTCGCGCGTCTGGGCATCGAGCGCGCCGAAAGGTTCATCCATCAACACGACCGAAGGCTCGTTGATGAGGACGCGGGCAATCTGCGCACGCTGGCGCATGCCGCCCGAAAGCTGGGCCGGAAAACGGTCGGACACATGGGAGAGCCCGACCATGGCAAGAAAGCGGTCGGCTTTCTCCTTGCGTTCCTGCGCGGGTCTACCGCGCAGGCGCAAGCCGTATTAGACATTCTCGCGGATGGTCAGCCAGGGAAACAGAAC